>Ga0193953_1001123_pt1 | contig 12937 bp, 12 predicted proteins | sample BB_4_MG_FD_140325 | JGI IMG/M metagenome (GOLD analysis project Ga0193953, IMG submission 140325) | Microbial mat bacterial communities from the Broadkill River, Lewes, Delaware, United States - BB_4_MG | ecosystem: Environmental > Aquatic > Freshwater > River > Microbial mats | place: USA... | reverse complement strand
GAGCCTGTTTTCACATCATGAGAAGCAGTGAGGTCACCGGTAACGTCCACACCGGTACTATTAGTTTTTAACTTAACAGCATTGTTATGATACAACTCAACCCCGCCCGTGTTGATACCAGATTTAGCAATTTGTATAACTGTACCATTACGCCCCATCGCACCTCCGCCATTATCCGTCTGATAAGATGTACTCTTAACGAACCCCGTAGCCTTTATGTTCCCCACAACATCAAGAGCCTCGGAAGGTGCTTCAGAAGATGAACCAATTTTAACATTTCCATTCCCAAAATTAAAAGCAGAAGCATCAAATACAATAGGCTTATAACCCTCACCGCCAGTACGATCATAAGCCTGAATAAAACCCCTATCCGATGATGTAGAGAAAAACAACTCTAAACCCTTTCCAACGAAATTAGTTGCATTTGGATTAGATGTTGTTGCACGAATAAAGCCGTTACCTTGCATATTCCCCACCACATCAAGAGCTTCGGTAGCTGCTCCCGCCCCAATCTTTACTTTGCCATCTGATTGAATCTGAAGCCTATCTAAACCCTGTGTCCTGAATTTATGCGCTTGAATAGATGTACCACCACCAATATTTCGACCATAGTACACCGTATTCGAATTATAATACAATAACTGAGTTGTCCCCCCTGTTGCATTAGCTTTTAATGTAAATCCTGCATTAACGACTATACCTTTATCACCACCCGGAATTATGTTTAAATCGTTTTGAAACGTCCAACTACCTGTAATAGTCTCAGCACTACCTTTTCGAGCGTATTTTGAAGCTAATGAAACGTTATTTTCATAGATGGTTTTTCCGTAAATACTATTAAAATTCCACGATGGTGTCCCTATTTGGCTTACATCACCACCACTAGCATAAGGAATTAAACCGCTTTGAGTAGTACGAATCCAATTCGTAGCACTACCTGCTGCATCAACCAAACCATAGTAACCATTAAACGATGAAGTTCGCATAAACGATGAAGCGTGTAAACCATCTAATTTATCAGCATTACTTGCATAACTAACAGATAATGAACTTTCAGTTTTTGTTTTAAATTGCTTAGTTGTATTATCAAAATAAGCAATACCATTTGATAATGGTGAATCTTCACGTGTTGCAAGTATTTGTAAATCATCCACATCACCAACCCTTGCAAAACCGTCACTACCAAAAACTAATTGACCATCATTATCATTACCATCATAATTAGTTGCTTGAATACCTGTGTATGTACCTGCGATTAGTCCAGTTGTAGCACCATCACGTGTTATAATTAAATCATTTGTTGATTTAACTATTTGTGTATCAACCTGTGTAATAGTCCCTGTTACATTTAAATTAACTGCTGTCAAATCTTTGACTGCAAAATTTTGTGTACCACTACCACCAATTAGTGCATAAGTACCTGTATGATTATGGGTTGATAATGAATATCTTCCATCGCTCTCTGATTTTGTGTAAGAATCGATTGATAGTGCAGATAAATCAACGGCTGAACTATTTACAGATAGTATATTATTTGAAAAAGATAATGTTGGATTTATTGCATTTGAATTCACTGATACTATACCATTTGCCACATTTAAACCACTACCTACCTGCATCATACCAAGTGATGTTGTAGATGCAATTGGTGCATCACCCCAAATCGAACCAACACTACCACCATCGGCAAAAGCAACAACATTACCTTCACCATACACATTACCCTGTATCCTGATGTTTTTATTCAGCACAATTTCCTCATTAACAGCATCATAGGTAAACACACCACTTTTAATGGCTAATTGACTAGCTGAAAAAGAGGTTGATGTATTACCCAAGAGTGGGTGATATGTACCTGTGTGTAAGTGATTCCCATATGCAACAGTAGTAGATGTTGTACCAAAATTTTTATTGAATGCTGAATTCTTTGTGAATGTTGGTTCATATACACCACTATGATTATGTGATGTAGTTGAATAATCACCTAATATTGTTGTTAAATTAGTACTAGTCACATAATCACCCAATGTTGTTGTTACATATGATTCTGTTGCATAACCAGATAAATCAGGTGATAAACTTGATAAATCAATCGTATTACCATCACTAATTGATAAATCATTACCTGATAATGTAAGTGTTTGTTTCGTTATCGTTGATTGATTAAATGAAAGTAAACCATCAGTAATTGTTAATGGTGAATTTGAATCAACTTGAACCGTACCCAATGATGTATAACTACTTACGGGTAGATTATCAAAGATTGATGGTAGTGTTGCACCATCAGTTGAATGTGCAATAACGTTACCCTCACTAACTAATGGTAAATTACTAAATAAGTACTGCACACCATTAGTATCTGTTTTCATTTGGAGATAATTACCAATGGTATTTATTGTACCTGAAATTACACTACCACTACTATTAGAATATGAATTATCAGTTGTATTATTGGGAACATAGTATTCGTTTACATTTATATTTATTGCCATTATTATTGAATTAAATTTACATCAGTCGTGTTATCATATTCTAACAACTCAACATCATATTCTTGTAGTAAGGGGTAAAAAGTATAACTACCTAATATATACACATTACCATCATCACTATTTTTAAAAAAATTGAATGGTTTCAATAAATTAACTTTATCAATTATTTTACCTTTCAATACTTTTCGTGTTTTATTAAATAACTTATACTTACTAATTATCAGGTGATGTTGTAGTTTTTTACTAACATCGTTTTTATCTGTGTATAGAGTATTTCTGTGTATAGTACCAGTACCATAATCACTAATGGTTTCATTTTTATAACTGAAATCATCAGTTGAAAAAATATCTAAATCTACATCCTCAATATTGGTAAAATTGTCATTTAATTTTGCCTTAACTAAGTTACTTTCTTGTGTATTTGATGATGTGGAAATTAACAAATCACCTATGTATGAATCATTCTGGTAGTATGTTCTAAAATTCCACCCTTCATAACCATCTTTGGTTTTGATTTTTATTGGTAGAAACCCTATAATCAAATTACTTTCATTAAGATCTAAATCATCACGTACATCATTGATATTAAAGGTATCCGTAAATTCATATAGGTTTTGAGCATTTGAAAAATTATCACCTTTTATTGTAATCTCATTTACCTTCTCTGAATCAGAAGATTTCCAAACACCATTATCTATGTAGAAATACTTTTGTGGTTTGCTATCGATAATGTTGTTGTAGAGCACATATCTAATCGATACTTCTTGTTCTTTATAACGTTGGGTATTCATCCATTCGTTTTCGATATACCCCTTAAAATTGAAATTCAATGTATTAACACTTGGTGTATCAATTGCGAAACCAGTATAAATACCTTTATCATGTTGATCATTGTTATAATGCACTACAATACCCTTATTGATACCTTTTTCAAAATAAAATGGTGATACAGTAATATCTGTTACATATTCCCATTTTCTGAAAATCGGCATTGGTTTAACATCTGTTGTATATGTTGAATTCTCCCATTTATTATATATGAGAGATTCATAAGGTTTTTGATTCAGCTTTACATTGATTTCTTTCAATCCTGCGATATAGCTAATGGTTTGTGATTTATCACGGAATAATGCCGTGTAAATATCCTTTACTGGCTCAGTATAACTAGTTACAGTTGATGTTGTGTTTGGATACTGATATTGATAGTATGTTTTACCTGTTACATAAATATCTTCATATCTATCAATATACCACTGGTTATTATACAAATAGATGTATGCACCAAATGATTTTAAGAATGATTCAATTATTGCTAATGGTGATTCTGTTTCGATTTGATTTTTAATATACAATTCACTCTCAACATGCATATTATCAAAAGTACACACACTCCTATTACCTAGAAAAGGCCACAACTGAACATTAACGTTAATAGGTAATTCCTTTGTCGTTTTTGATAAAATTTTGTGGAATAATTCAATGACGTGAATAGTATCATATGAAATCAAATCATCTAATGATTCAATTTCTAGTTTACTCAAATAATTGGTACCCTGTATTGATATTGTTGAATTATCTAAATACTGTTGTTCACTATTATTTACTTCTAAATATCCATCAAAAAGAATAATTTTAGTATTATCATTATTCTTATCATATGCATTTAAAATTACCTTAAATTGTTTTTCTTCATTTATTAGTAATTCCTCTAATTGATAGAAATCTGTTTTATCATTTAATATTTCAATTTCAATATTTTGCTTAACAATTGTTGAAAAATAACCATCAAATAAACTATTCAATCTGATAGCATCTTGAAGAATGGTTAATTCTTCAAGATCACCTACATAATCAAGTTTTTGAATCAAAATTTCGAAATCAAAATTTTCTCTTTTAAAATATGTTTTATATTTATTTGCGTATGCCATTTAATAACTACCATTTCTTTTTATTTGCTTATCAAGAATACCCACTAATTTTGTTCCTTCGATTTCAAATCTTACTTCACCACCAACACCACCAGTATCACCAAGAATTGTTTTTAATTTATTAAGTGGTGCAATAACTTCGGGGTTGCTTTTCGCTCCCGAATATTCACCCACACGTGCCAGTGTATCACCATATGCAACACCGCCATTAGCTAGTTCCGGGACGTTTGCTTGCCACATACCCTGTAAAGCAGCAACACCAACTGCTGCAAGTGCCAAACCAACAACACCTTTTGATGATGACTCTTGTGCAATCATACCTGCAATAGCTTGTGCTAGCAACCCATTTATGATTTGACGTAGACCATCTAACATTGAAGATACCATACCTTCAAATGATACTTTACCAGTTGCAAACATCTGAACAAATGTATCTGATAGTGAATTTATTGAACCTTCAAAAGTTTGAACAAGTGCACCAGTATCAGTAATTCTATTACCTAATTCATCCCAATAATCTAGAATTGCAGTATTAGGTTCTGCATCATCCATTTTAGCCAACTTAAATGGGTTAACTTCTTGATCAAGACCAACGTGATTTGGATTACGTTTTTTAATTTTTACCTGATTATCCAAATCCTTCTGACCTTTACCAGTTAATTTATCTGTTGATGCTTTATAATTATCTACCTCATTTGTAGCATCTTTATAAAGTTGAATTTTCTTTTGTAGTGCTGTAATTTGATCATTGATAGCACCTATTTCTTCAAGGCTTGCTGTTTTTGTTTGTTCCTGCAATACCTTTACTTGATCTTCTAATGATTCAAGGTTTTCAATCTGCTCCTTAACTGCTGCTGATTGTGATTTCTTTTCTTCTGCACGTGCTTTGACAATATCATAAATCAATCTAATATTATCTTCATATACTTTCTTTTGGGTTTTTAATCTTGATTCAAGTTCAGGTGTCATTGCAGCACCACCTTTTTCAATTGATCTATTTATTGCATCAACTTCTTTCTTTAATTTTCGGTATTCAACCCCTAATTCTTTTGTTGTTTTTGAATCATATGTTTTGCCCTTATCACGTGCTGATTTGATGAAATTTCTATAATTTTCTTCTGCTTTTTTTGCATTATCGCTAATTTGCTTTAAACCAACAGCAACACCAATAAGTGCAGTTGCAAGTAGTACATATGGGTTAGCTTTGGTAACTAAATTAAAAGCTGTTTGAGCTGCTTTCGCTGCTTGAAGTGCTAACACCAAAGCACCAATACCTGCGGTTAATTTTAAAATCAATTCAAAATTTTGTGCTATAAAGGTTGCAACTGTTTTTGTTTGTTGCATGATAGCAGGTAAATTATCTTTTAGTGCACCAAATAATTCATTAAAAGCAGGCGTTAATTCTTTCCCTATCTCTGCTTTCATGTTGGAAAAAGAAGCCGTTAATTGACTTGCTTTAACCCCTGCATTATCACTCAATCCACCTGATTCTTTTAGTTTTTCATTTATCACTGCGAGCGCAGCACTACTAATATCACCAGTTTCTTTCATTTTTTCCTTCAACATCACAGACGATAAACCCAGGTTATCTAAGATTGGAATACTATTTCTCGCAAGACCTGTAACGATTGATTCAACCATGTAATCAACAGATTCGCCCATTTTATTTGCCTGAACTGCTGCAAATTCCATCAATTGAGGCATTTTACTAGCATCAATACCAAATTCTGCTGCCTTAACTGACGCTTTCATCAACTGGAAATCACTTGCTGTACCTTTGGTTTGTTTTCTAAGTTCCTCTAAACTAACACCCTTTAATTTATTAAATGCTTCTTCTACACCTGATATCTGATTTGATAAATCAACTGCATCTTTTGCATACGTGAATAATTCACGTGCACCAAAAGTTAAACCAATAGCTGCACCTATATTTGTTATTCTGGTTGCTGTACCACCAAATGCTTTATCTATTTCTTTACCGTACTTCTTTGCGTTGTATTTCGCCTTATTTAATCCCTTTTTGAAATCATCTATATCTGCTTTGAGTCTAGTGGTTAATGTAAATTTACTGTTGCTCATTATCTCTCATAACCTGTATTTTTTTGAAAAGCTCATTAGCTTGTTTTTTAACGGCTTCTTTTTCTAACGGTGTAGGTACATACGATGTAGTTTCATTATCCCAACTAAATTTTAAAACATCTGTTAGTTTTAAATTTTTACTATATGGTGCTAAACTCGAATACATTATTAAACGTGTATTTTCAGCTTCTCTTTTTAGTTGATTGTAATATTCGTTTAACATTGCTTCAACTTCTCTATCACTCATTACATCTAAAAAATAATCTGGTGATATACCTTTACTAATCACCATACCATACACATCTTTCATTGATAAGATTTTTTTATCTGTATCAACTTCCTTATTACCTGTTTCTACTTTTTTTTTACCGTATCTTCTTCTTGATGATCTTGTACAATTTGGGTAATTGTGGTGAAGGCTTCTGTTATCTCATCTATTATTACTTTATCTTCATCTACAACATCTAAAAATGCTTCGAAATCATATTTAAAATCTTCATTCTTGCATTTTAACATCTGGTAGAATAGATATTGTTTTTCAATATCATCTGAATTATCTAATTGAAAAATTGATTTATCTAAAACCTGTTCCCAAACAAAAATAGCTCTTTGTGATTTTTGTAATTTATAACTTATACCCTCTATATTAACAGTTAATATTGGGTTTAAAATATTTAGATCTTCTTTCACATTCTCTTATTATATTTTAAAAATCCCCACTTGAAAAAGTGAGGATCTTGAAGGTGTTACAATTAAACACCTGCTACTTTTGATAAAGCGCCTTTACCTTTATAGCTTACCGAATAACTAACTGCTTCACCATCTCCTGCGTTAATTGTGATGTTGGTTATGATAGCATCACCGGTTAATTGCATTGATGTTGTGTCGATAGCATCACCACCAGTTTTAATTGCAGATGTTAATGTTATCACTGTTCCACCTATCCAAGCATCAAAAGCCTGTTCAAAACCTTCTGTATCACTATAATCTACCATTGCATCAACTGATGCAGTCCAATTTTTACGACCTGATAAAAAGTCATCCCATCCACCAGTATCTTTATTTGAAATATCAATTTCACCTGTACCCATATCAATAGAATGACTTTTTGCGTGTCCTATATGATTTGAATCTGAAAACATATGTAAATCAGTACCATTTAATACCATTTAATTTTGTATTCTTTTTTTTCTGTTATTAGCATACTTTGATAATAACAGTAACAATTTGAAGACTTGCGGTATTTCCATCCTTATCTACTACAATATCTTCATCACTATCTTTTAATCTAATCTGGTTGATAGCATTACCTTTAATTTCTTGATTCCTTACACCTAATAATGTATTTCTTACAATTTCAGCTAATTCAACACCTTGAACATATTTATCTAATTCTGTAAATATTTCCACATCAACGGCAACACCATCATAACCTGTTTCTTCTTTGGTGTACTCACTTAAAATGTTAACTCTTTTTAAAGTAATGTAAGGAAATGATGTATTTTTTGGTGCGATCAATGGGTATATTTTATTACCAATTATATCTGATATTTCTTGTGTGTTTTTTAATATGTGGATTACTGATTTGTTAATTGTTAAACTCATTACTACGATTTTGTTTTTCTTCTCTGGTTTGCCCTGACAATATATCTTTCAAAACTTTCAAACACTTGGTGTTCTATTGTATTTTCAACCTTATCTTTGTTTGAATCAATTGATCTATCCCAAAAACTATTACCTTTAATTCTACCAGTTTTATGAACAAATTTTCTAACTGATATATACCGTCTCTCTTTCGTTGAATCGTTGAAAATATGCGCCAAATTTCCTTTAAAATTACCCCACCTACGAGCACCCATTTTTAAAATAGGTTTATATCTTTCAGGTTTAACACCTAATGATTTCCGTATCTTTTTAAATTGACTACCTGATAGATTACTTTTAGCACTTTGGATAATTGGTTTTGCTGCTTTTCTGAAAGCTGATATAAAAATAGAACGTTTTGAACTTCTCTGTAATTCATTGAATAATTCATCTAACTCTTTTATACCAAATATTTCGATATCTATTTTACCCACATATTTCAATTATTTTTTTACACAAACCATATTAAGACCTTCATTTCTACCTATCACTTCAATTCCAATAATATTATAAATGTTGTTGTTAAAATGAATAGTGCAATCTTCATTTATATCTTTTCTATATCGTGATTTAAAAGTGATTTTTTGACTATTTTTCAATCTATTAAATTCTTCACCTTCATCAAATGCACCATATTTTATTGATACTTTCAAATTCTGGTATAATAATTCATCTTGTTCTGGTTCGGTGTTATAATCAGGATCAACATTTATCACCACTTTATACACATCTATTCTATGCTTTAATATGCTAGCTAACATTCATTTATACTTTATTTTTAAACAGGAATATTTAACAATCTTAATACCGTTTTATTATCTGTTGTTTGGTAGCCATATGATGAGCTATCCGTATCATACATATCTGATGTGCATACTATTATAGCTCTTTTGTAGTCGTGATTATGCATTTGATCAGCATCATACACCAACTCTAACGTATTACAGGTAATAGTAGATACTAATTTAACTTTAAAGTATGTATGACGTTCAACCACATAATCAACTAATCCTGTATTACCTGATACACCATCAACTATTATATCTTGTAAATTCTTAAAACCTGATTCATCAATTACTATTTCTTCTTCTGAAAAATCATATATTGTTATTGATAATGTTTGTGGTACAATAGGTGATTTTATTAGTTTCTCACAACGATCAACACCTGATTTAATATTATCTTCATGCAATTTATCATCATCATCATCAACATAATCAGTACCAGATTTCAAATTTCTCTTTATATCATTTATCGATATTACCGTGTAATCTTTACTTAATACTTTTGGTTTATTTATTATCATCTATTTACATTATAATTTAAAGAGTGGTGATAAAATACCACCACCCTTATTAGAGAATATATTGAAGAATTATGCTATTTTAGATTTAGCAAATGATTCAGGGTTTCTATTAGCTACTTTGGCTAATTTTGAAACAGTTACAACGACTTCACGGGTTTTTGCTTTTGTTACATAATCAAAAGTCACATCATAACCCCACTCACCAACTACGATATATGATAAATCACCATATAATACTTGTGTTCCATTGAATAAATTAGAATAGAAAATATCCGTACCATCACTCAATTTACCAGTTTCGTTTGATACTTTATTTGCTAAAAACACACCGCTACCAGTATCGATTTTTACAGATTTTGCACTATAAAATTTGTCACGTGGCATTAAGAAAGTACCATCTGCATCTACTTGTTTTTGTAATTTATCAAGATTTGTTAATGTTACTGATGTAGCACCAGTTACTTCATTTGCAGTTGCTAATGCTTCATTGTAAATTTCTGCCGTTAAAAGTTTTTCAGTTGATTCAATTAGGTTTTTAACTAACCCATTAACAACATTGATCTTACCTGATGCAATAAGTTCTTTGCTAAATGTGTCAGATAATGTGAATGCTTCTAAGCTCATATCAACACTACCTAATGTTTCAGTTGCATCATCTGCACTAACACCTTCACCTTTGATACCTGCAACAAGTGGTTTAATGTATGGTAACTTGAAAGAACCTGTTAAGTTAGGCATGTGTGTGATACCCATATCTTTCCAGATTGGCTTTTTACCTATAATTGATAAATCTGCTACATCATTTACAATTGCTCCATTTGCACTTGGATCACCTACTGTGTGTGCTCTAATAGATTCACTTTCAATAGTGAAGTTTTCAATAACATCACCTCTTAAATTTTCATTTATGTAATCATATACATTTCTTTTTTCTTCGTTCAATGTTTCATCATTATTTTTTTCATCTACTATGCTTCTTTCAGCAATAGATTTATTTAGTTCTTCTTGTGCTTCTGCACGTTCAATTTTATCTGAAAGTTCAGATACTTCATTTTTAAGAGTATCATATTTTGCTACTTCTTCTTCATTAAGATTTCTTAATTGTTCGTTTTCGTCTTTTAAAAGACTATTCATTTCATTGATTTTTTCTGATCTTTCTTTGATTAGCTCATTTAAATTCATTTAAATTATTATTCTTTTTTTTACTTGATGTTATATTTCAACTTCAAATAATTTACTTCTCTTTCATATTTTTCACTCTGATTATCTGGTGTTTGTTTGTTGTTTCTATCTAATTCTTCTTCTATATCCTGAAATTCTCTCAATGATATATCGGTATGTGCGTATGCTCCATTCCTAACAATACTACAATCAGTTACAACCTTAATAGAATAGATGTGTTTGATTAAATTATTATTAGTATCTCGTTCCCATCTTGTTTTGGTTTTATCTTCAAGAAAAGCAAATGATGATTCGAAATAATCACCCCTTTGCACTAATTCCTTTGTATCATTACCTAATGTTGTATTAGGTGCTGTGAATCGATACAACAAACCATGATCATCTACTTCAACTTCTAATGTATTGGATTGGGTACGTGCTAACATCTCGTTTTTATCGTGATTTATGCACATGATAACATTTGAAAAATCACAATTATCAAATGCACCTCTGTGGATTATTTCATTGAATACCTTACCGCCCTCTATTATTCTTTTTGATTCAGATTCAAATATAGAACCGTAACCTTCAATGATGTTTTCACCATTATCACCAGTTCTATACTGTATTTTTTCTATCATTCATCTTTTGATTCTTTTTTGTCTTCTTCAATCATATCACTTTCAATCATTCCGTATTGCTTCTGAATTCTGTGTTTATCTGCATTTGAATGATTTATCTTTTTATTACCTAACTTCTCAATTACCTCATTATGTGTTGCTAAACCATTTGTTGCTTGTATTTGGTATGCCCTGGTTTTGCTCACTAAATCAGAATCAATCAACACATCACTATCAAAATCGATACTATAACCTTCACTAATCTCTTTCTTTGTTAACAATTTATAATTCAATTCATTTCTATAAATAGAAAGAATAGGTGATATCGTGAAGTTTCTAAATTGTAGTGATTGTTGTTCAATACTTTGTGATGAATCTGAATTATTCATCATGTAATTTGGTATACCATAAGCTGATGCAATTTCATCACGGTTAAAAGCTAATGTTTCGATAATTTGTGCATCTATCATAGATATATCATTTGGTGATATTTCAACATTAGGTGGTGCAACTATCATTTTACCTGCATTTTGAGCACCTGAATTATTTTCTGCAAATTTCTCTGCTTCTTCTTTCACTTGATCTAACATTGCTTGACTCTGGACCTTTGATGTAATTATCAATGGTGAATGTGCGTTGTGTTCATAGTAATTATCAAGTGTATTTAGTGCCCTTGCGAAAATGCTCAAATTGTGTGCTAAACCTGATGTTGGTGGTATTCCCCAAAAACCGTTAATAGTTAATGGTTGTTTGAAATGCAATAGGTTATTACCGTTAATTGTTTCAGTTGTTTTTTTATTATTGAATGTGTTTTTTGTATGATCTAACTGATAGTATACATGACCATTTATGTATTTCACTTTCTTTGATACACATTTAGCAGGTACGTATTCTAGTGCTATTATATCACCTGAAACTTTATTAGTATTTAATTTAATAAAACCATTGCCTGTTTTATTTCTATCATATTCTACTGCACTAACCAAACTATTGATGTTCATTATATTATTTGGTGAATATCTCAATAAATAATACAATGGGTGTTCTTTGACTATTTCACCATCTTTTTTAATAATGATGGGTATTCTTGATATATTTTCAGTTAGGATCTTATGAGCTGTTGATACTGCTGAAATTTTATCTACTGCATCTGATTTTATATCATTAGTATAAAAATTGATACCATAATTAGCAACAATAGATTCATCTAATTTTCTTTTGGTTTCTTTTTCTTTTCTTTTGAAAAAATTGAACTCCATTCATATTTATTATTTTTTATTGATTATCTGAATCATTATCCTGATTCATAAAATCAAACTGACCTGATAAATTCAGGTAAAGTGCATAAGCTTGTGCGAATGATACAACACCATCAACAGAATCTAATGATTTATTTTTCATTATTTTGATATTATCATTACCATCATATATTATCACACAATTCGTAAAATTCCACAACATCACATCATTTTTTAAAATATGGATGTCTTCATCGTATATTCTTTTTTCAATTTGCTTTAATGGAGTCGAAAAAAATAAAGCGGTTTGTGGTGCTATATAAATATCTATTCTTAGTTTTCTTTCAATTTTTGGCATTAAAACACCTGCTAAATATTTATCGTAGGTGATGCCCATGATTTTTAAAAAACTTTTATAATATGCTACCCTATCATAGATAGCATCATAATTTATTGTGTTTTGATTGTG
>Ga0193953_1001121_pt1 | contig 12949 bp, 7 predicted proteins | sample BB_4_MG_FD_140325 | JGI IMG/M metagenome (GOLD analysis project Ga0193953, IMG submission 140325) | Microbial mat bacterial communities from the Broadkill River, Lewes, Delaware, United States - BB_4_MG | ecosystem: Environmental > Aquatic > Freshwater > River > Microbial mats | place: USA... | reverse complement strand
TATCCCATCTACTAATACCAATGGTGTGTTACTTCCTGTGAAACTGGATATGCCCCGAATATAAAACTCTGCGGCACTGTTTTTACCAGGTTCACCTGAACGGGTCATGGCGACAATACCAGCAAGTTGACCGGCCAGCGAATTGGAGATGGCTGAACCGGGAACAGGTAATTTATCTATATCAATGGTAGAAATGGAACCAATCACACTCTCCTTTCGCTGGGTACCATACCCCACCACCATCACTTCTTCAAGACCTTGTAAATCTTCCAACATCGTCACGTTAAGCCTGGCTCTATCTTGAAATAATAGCTCTTGCGTCTTCATACCAATGAAAGAGAATACAATAATTTTAGTACCTACCGGAACATCCAGTTTATATAAACCGTCAAAATTGGTGATGGTACCAGTGTTGGTTCCTTTAATAGAGACATTTACACCAGGTATAGGGGCACCACTTTCATCCGTCACCTTTCCTTGCAGATTAATCAAATCTTCCTGCTGATTGGAACTACTCGCTTGCTCCTGAAAGCGTTGACTGGATATAATGATTTTATCATCCAAAACCACGTATCCCACTTTCTGATCTTTCAGGACATGCTTCAGTACTTCTTCAATGGATGCCTCCGCAAATTCAGCATTGATCAGCACGGCATCGTCTAACTCGTCTGAACTATACCAGACGGATAACTCCGATTCAGCCCCGAGCTTATCCAACACCTCCACAATAGAGCTATTCTTGACCGCCATGGACACTTTACTTTTTTGGGAATGCACATTTGTTGCACTAAGAGCTAACAAATTAACCAAAAGTAAAAAAGTCGTGATTTTCATAACTTTGAACAGTTTACCCCGACACCTGATATTATACCAGGTATGGTAAATTTGATTTTTTTTCATAATTTTGAAATGGTTATAGTAAAAATTTCATGGTAGCTCCACTGCAATAGAGCGACTAACGAATTTTGACGGAGTGTCCTGCAAGACACTCCTTTTTTTATTAATATTACATCTGCTTATTCTCTAATTTTCACCGTATTATCTTCTATTATATATTTAAAGGATGTCCATTCCTGAAAGATCTCCAGCACTTCTGTAATCGACTCATCTTTAAATTCACCTGTTATACGCTTGGCCGATAACTGACCATCATAAAAAATAACGTTTACATTGTAATGACGCTCAATTTTATTGGCAATCTCCGAGAAGGATTCATTTCTAAAGGACAGCCTCTTGTCGAGCCAGGCCAATTCATGTTTCAAATCGACCCTACGTACATTGATTTTTTGTGTTTTATGATTATAGTTGCTCATTTGGAAGGGTGAAAGCAACTGTTCCCCGATTCGTTGCTGATCAGTATTCAGAAATCCCACGTTCACTTTTCCCTCAACCAAGGCCGTCGTGGTCATTTTTTCATTGGGATATGCTTTCACATTAAATTTGGTACCCAAAACTTCTACATCTGAAAAAGTGGTATGAACAATAAATGGGTGTTCCTTGTCATGAGCCACATCAAAAAAAGCCTGCCCTTCCAATTTTACTTCCCGACTGGATGCAGAAAATTCAAGCGGGTAGTGAAATTTGGTATCAGGTGCTAACTTTACTACCGTACCATCCGGTAATACCACTTCCTTGTGCACGCCTTTGTCCACTGTTACTGTTTGCCATTGGGTATCCTCATTAATAAACAGATAAGCACCAAAGGTGGTGGCTATCACTCCAACAAATACTGCTGCAATCCTCAAAAAACTGCGCCGCAGCTGTTTATTGGCAATGCGCTTTTGAAGTTGAGAAAAATCCTTTTCCGCCCAATCATCGCCTGTATTTTGAGCAATAGCAGATTTTGAACGCGCTAATTTTTCAAACAAGGAATACCTGCTATTATCTTGTTCTAACCAGGCCAACACATCCTTTTCTTCCTCGGGGGTTGTCTGATGAAAGATGAACTTTAATAAAGTGTATGTATCTGTTTTACTTTTTTTCATTTTTCCGCTTTATACCCCTATAACGTGTTACCAGAAGGGTACCCTAGTAAAAAATGAAACTTTTTTTAACTTTTATCCAGAAACATTGACAAATAAGCCATTAACGGCAAGTAATCTTTCAGTTGAAAACGTAACATAGCTAAGGCTTTGGACATATGATACTCGACGCCTTTCACCGACATGTCCATTTCTTCTGCTATCTCAGCATAAGATTTATCTTCGTTTCGGCTCATTTTAAAGATCATTAAAGTTTGCTCCGGCAGCTTACTTAGTACCTTCTCAATTTTTTCAGTTAATTCATCCAATTCGAGCTGTGGGATGAAAACCTCTTCATCGTCCAATAATCTTTCAAGAATAAACAAGCGCGAGTTTTGTCGAACTTTTTGTTTACGGAGGTAGTCAAAGCATCTGTTCTTCACACTCCGGTACAGAAATTTATCAACCTCTTTGTTGGAAAATTGTCCAATCTCGGCTTCCCATAGCTTCACAAATACATCCTGGACAATATCTTTACACACATCGAAATCAGCAACAAAGGTCTGAGCGTAATAACATAATCTGACATAATATCTGTCAAATACATCTTTATATACCTCTTCCTTGGTCATTATAACGTTACCAATAGCCTTGTTTTGGACTTCGCTCATAGATTGCAAAATGGAAAAAGATTACCTACTCCTGACCTCACAAACGTAGTTAAAGAATTTTAAAAAGCAATAATAAGCGTTAAAATCACACTTGCATTGACACTGATTTTTGTCATATTCTCACCTCATTTTGGGGGTTCCATATAGAATCTATCCCTTGTTCTTATTGTTTACACCATGGCCTTATGCACCTGTCTGTCTACCCTTCCACAACTGACTTTTTTCAATGCCCTAAAAACCACAAAACCAATTCCCTATGTTACAATAACATAAAACCAAAGAAGGTGCATCACTCTAAAATGATGCACCTTCTTTATGGTTGTAAAACGTTAATGAATCCTCATTTATTTAAAACACCGGTTCCATCACCAACTCAAAACTATAATTTTGTGCGGGGACCGAATATTCTTTATAAGGTGTCGCACCCCATGAGTTATCACCGGCCACACCCATTTGTTTCAGGTCAAAATTCACAAACACCCCATCTTTCTTAACGATGTCATTGATATGACGGAAGTCGTCATGGGTCACCTGATCAAAATCCTCGATGGGGTTGTGCAGGGCAGAGAAGCCAAACAGAGGAGCACCACTGATGCGGATGCCCCAACCATTGCTATTTCTCAATTCCATCCAACGCACATCGGTCTTGTACCCATTCTCCTGTGGTCGCACGTAATTAAAATACTGATCGGCCACTTTACCTGAATAAAGGCCAACGAACGCTCCCCGGTTACGGTCGCAGTAATTCTCATGCGGACCACGGCCCAGATAAGTCAAATTATCAAATTGAACCGGTAACTCCATGCGCATGCCAAAACGGGGCATATCCGGCAGCTTATCGGTTCCCATGGTAAATTCACTTTTCACACGCACTTTACCATTCCCCATACAGGCATAAATCACTTTTTGGGTTGACTGCACAGCTTCCAATTGATAAGAAACGGCCACCACTACTTTTCCCTTTTCCGGTTGGGTCACTACCACATCTTCTATTTGGGGAGCTTGACTTACTTCACGCCAGATACCCAGGCGGTCAATCATGCGACTACCTTTATCATTGTCGTTGGGCGCCCGCCAGAAGTTAATGGCTGGTCCTTTTTGCAACAGACTCACTCCATTTACTTTCCATGACTCAATAGTCCCGCTTACTTTATCGAAATGAATAGTAAAGTTCTCACCTTTCACTTCAATACTTTTGTCACCTTCCTGATAAGCAACATCCGCATAGATTCCGGCATTCTCAATGGGATGCACCGGTACCGGATATTCGAACTGATCGTGGGCCACTTCGTGTCCCTCAGCCAATAGTGACGTCGCTTGTTTGAGTCGCACGGATAGATCCAGGAAGTATTCACACGCTGCTTGTCCCTGAATAGGAGGAACAGGCACGGTCACCACTTTGCTTTGATGCGGCGCCAAATCCAGATCATTGATAAAGCCATAGTGCAGCTCCTGCCCATTGCCTGATAAACTCCAGCGAATGTCATAATCCTCCAGCGATACAAAATCATGGTAGTTGGTTATTTTTATTTGCCCTTTGGCCAAATTATCGGCTTCGAAACGCACATACTGATACGCGTATTTCACTTCCCACATGGCAGGATGCGGTGTGTAATCGGGTGAGATGATGCCATTACATACAAAATTATTATCAGATGGCATGCCTTCTCCGTAATCACCCCCATAGGTCCAGTATTTACGACTCTTCGCATCTGTTTCGGCTAATCCCTGATCAATCCAATCCCAGATATACCCACCTTGTAACTGACGGTTGGTGCGATCATGAATCACATCCCACAAATCCACTAAATTACCTGTGCTGTTGCCCATAGCATGTGAATATTCGCTGATGATCATTGGTTTCCTTTGCGTTTTAGAAGCATATTGCTTCAGATATCTGACGCCCGGATATTGGGGACAGTGCAACTCCGTATTATCACGATGTTCGGCACGCTCGTAATGGATCGGACGAGAAGGGTCGCGGTGCTTGATCCAATCAAACACGGCTGTAAAGTTATCGCCATCACCGGCTTCATTACCCATGGACCAGACAACTACACTAGGATGATTCTTATCACGTTCCACCATGCGGATGTTTCGATCCAAGTGGGCTTCTTTCCATTGCGGATTCTTGGCCAGCGAATGTTTCCCATAATACATCCCATGCGATTCAATATTGGCTTCATTAGTAATATACAGCCCATATTCATTACACAGCTCGTAAAAACGCTCATCAGTTGGATAATGGGAGTTACGCACGGCATTGATGTTAAACTGTTTCATAAGTTGAATCTCACGAATCATGGCTTCTTCACTCACTACATGACCATTAAACTCATCATGCTCGTGACGATTCACCCCTTTTATCAATACTTCCACCCCATTAATGAAGAAAACACCTTCTTTGATTTCTACTTTACGGAAACCCACCTTGGTGGAGACAATTTCACTACTCAGGCCTTTGGCATCTGTTAATTGCAAGACTAATGTATACAAGTTGGGTGTTTCAGCCGTCCACTTCAAAGGATTGGAAACGGTGGATTCAAAATCTAAGGCGAATGCTTTTTTCTTATTGATTGCCGCCTTGATTTTTTCCTCTGCCACTACTTTTTGTTGCTGATCATACAATTGAAAACTCAGGTTATAATTACCAGAGCGAAGTTTACTTACATGGTTTTCAAGATCTACTTCAACCTTCAGCTTGCCATCAGTATAAGCGTCATCCAGATCTGCTTTCACAAAAAAATCGCGGATGCGTACTTTAGGTGTGGAATAGAGAAACACATCGCGCTCGATACCGCTGATGCGCCAAAAATCCTGACACTCCAGGTAGGAACCGTCACTCCAGCGGTACACTTCAACAGCCAAAGTGTTCTCACCTTTCTGCAGGTATTGGGTAATGTCCCACTCAGCCGGTGTTTTACTGCCCTGGCTATACCCTACTTTCTGACCGTTCACCCAGATGTACATGGCCGACTTCACAGCACCAAACTGGATAAACACCTGACGACCGTCCCAATTTTCAGGTACCGAAAACGTACGTCGATAGGAACCCACCGGGTTGTAGTCGTGAGGCACCTGCCCCGGATTGGCAGGATAAATCTTATCCACAAACTTTATCTCTGGCGAGACCGGTGCTTTGTAATCGGCGAACTCATACTGGTGATTCACATAGATGGGAATGCCGTATCCTTTCAATTCCCAGTTGGCCGGCACAGCGATTTCATCCCATTGAGAAACGTCGTATTCCGTCTTGTAAAAGTCCTGTGGCCGATCGGCCGGTTTACGTACCCAGTTGAACTTCCAGGTACCATTCAGGCTTTTGTAATAGATGGAGGCATTACGTTTTTGATTTAATGCAGCCTCAACTGTTGCAAAGGGCATCAGCGTGGCATGGGGTGCTTCTTTATTTTGGTTGAACATAGACGGGTTTTCCCAGTCCTGTTGCGTTTGTTTGGCCCCAAGTACATTTGAAGCCGGCCACCACAGGCCAGCCATTGCAATGAGCATTGGCACAATACGGATAAGATGTTTTGTATTAATCATTGATGTAATTTTAGTTGGTCTTTCACAATTTAATAAAGCTTAAGGATTCAATTCTAAATAGCTTTCTATATTACGGCGCATGGTCGTTTTGGTGCATTCCCGGACCATTTGATTGCGCCGGCAAACGGGCTCGATGAAGACACAGGACTTCACCCTGTGCTTTTACCTGACGCCCAATTGGGGCTAAATATTCACCATCAAAACCCAAGGAAAGAAGATTTGCCCCTTTAACACATGTCAAAAAAAAAATGTTAAAGGGGCATCCTACTTAAACCTAATCTACTTTAATCACTATCTATTTCTATTAATGCACATTCAACTGTCCTTTAGCATCGGCTTTATTTAGGTTACGTACTTTTGTTGTACCTCCTCCGTTCAAGGTTAAATCAACTGGTTTATTCGTTTTCCAGGCACCGCGGGTAAAGTCCGGAATGTCTATGGGTTTAGAGCCATTAGCGATGGACCACTCACTCAGTGGTGTGATACAACTCCAGGCTGCAGCGTCATACACATCCATGTCCATGGGTAAACCATTTCTTAAGCAATCAATCATTCGCCAGTCCATCATGAAATCCATGCCGCCATGGCCACCAACCTGCTTGGCCATATCGCCTACACGACGTACAATCTCAGGCGTATATTTTTCTTGCAGTTCTTTCATTTTCGCCTCATCCGCCTTTTCATGTCCGAATGCAATATGTTCCAACGGCCATTTCTGGGCAAAACATTTAGTACCACTCAGCATGTGAATACGCGAATAAGGACGCGGCGAACTGATGTCATGCTGAATCATGATGGTACGTCCTTTGGCGGTACGAATCATCTGCATATCCATATTACCACGCATCTCCCAACCTACAAACTGCTGAAAGAACGGATCTTCCTTGGCTTTTTCTTCAATGCGGCGTTTCAAGGTAAAATCGTCCGACATCATGGCGGTCAGATAATCCATCTTATCTCCGCGATTAATATTCATAGCCTGACAGATAGGTCCTAAACCGTGTGTTGGATACACATTGGCTTTACGTTTGTTCTCATGCAGACGCCACATCTGATCGTAGGCACCATCACCCCCTGGTTTATCATCCTTCGGTTTGTTAAAATGCCAGTAATCCAGGTCATGGATATAAGCACCTTCACCGTGAACCAGGTCACCAAAAACCCCTTGACGTACCATATTCAGCGTTAATAACTCGAAAAAGTCGTAACAACAATTCTCCAGTATCACGCAGTGTTTTTTGGTCTGTTCAGATACTTCTACCATCTCCCAACACTCATCCATGGTTTTGGCCGTGGATACTTCAACGGCAGCGTGCTTGTCCCCTTTCATGGCGGCAATAGCCACTGGCACATGCCATTCCCAGGGGGTAGCAATGTAAACCAGATCCACCAGGTTGCTTTCACACAGCTCCTTAAAAGCAGTATCACTGCCCGTAAACTCTTTCGCCTTAGGTAATCCAGCCTTTACCAATTTGGCCTGCGCACCATCCATAGCTGCCTGACGGGTATCACAAACAGCTGTAATCTCCACCCCATCAATATAAGTCATGCGCTCCACGGCACCAATACCGCGGTCGCCAATACCAACGAAGCCTACCCGCACCTTATCCAGTTTGGGAGCTGCATACCCGCACATGTTAAAATTCATTTTAGGTAGGCGCTCAGCTGATTCTTTGATGAAGGCCATCTGGCTCTTATCTTTTTTATCAGCACAGCCCATTAAGGGGGCAGTGGCTGCTACTCCTGTGCCTATTGCCATTTTCTTTAAAAAGGATCTTCTGTTGGAAGTCATATGATCTTGGATTATTAAAAATTATAATTGAATATCAAATCTTTCTTTAATGATAGTTTTATTTTAATACTGAATGGTAAAAATAACAAATGATTTCGTAAGCAATCGTGACATTACTTATACTTTCGTTACTTCGCCACTGCTTTCTTTTAATTTCTTTATCTTTCTCATCATAGTTTAGTTCCTTTTTTTAAGAAGAACTGAGGCCGGCCATATATCTGAAACGCTTTCACCTTTCCGGTTGTCTTGGAATACGTTTGCTGTACCCGAATCCCTTTCACAGTCATTATTTCACCTAAATCAATAATAACACACTGGGGCTGGCTGGTATTTTGAGTTTTCCAATATGTTCCCAAATTCCCATCTACCAGGTAATCGGCATATCCCTTTTTATCTGTTTCTTCCTCTGAACTGGCATACACCACTTTCCAGGTATCCTTTGTTAATGGTATACCATCATCACCAATCACATCCAACTCACAGAGGCAAGCCCCTCCTTCATCAAAAACAGATAGCGTTTCCAGGGCCAGATGACGCATGGTCACTGCATCGTCAAACAGAAATTCCTGCCAGCCATATTCTTCCTTTAATGTTTCGGCCAATACAATATCGCCCTGGTCAAGCACGGGCATTTTACTGTTATCACGCACTGGTCTTTCTGATTTGTTTTTATCCTCGCCAAGTTGATCTAAAATAGGTTGATTTAAGCCTTTCACTTTCCGTTCCCCGGTATCCTCAAGTGTAAAAATAACCAGCTCATTATTCCCTTTCATTAACCAGGGACCCGGCACATACAATGTTTGCTGAGGACCTATATTCCAGAATTTACCCAATGACCGACCATTAATCCAGGCAGCTCCTTTTCCCCATTTGCTCAAATCAAGAAAAGTATCACCAATCTCATCCAGGCTAAAGCTCACCCGATGAAAAGCAGGTATTCCAAGGATGCTATTGGTTGAATAGTTAAAACGACTTACAGGTGCCTTGTAGAGGGGCAGTGGTGTGTTTTTCCACCCCAAAAGTGCTTGACCATTGATGGTCACCTTTTCTGTAATTCCTTTCCGGTTATTCAGGATGTCGGCCCCATAATTGACACGGCCTACATTCTCCACCACAATTTCCAGTTTAGCAGGCACTTCATTTACATCAATATCAATGCTACTTTGCCGGTGACGCCGATCCAGGCTACCCACTTGTTGTCCATTGAGTAGAACAACCGCATAATCGCGAACATCCTTAATGGTTAACTGCCCCTTCACCGGTTTTTTAATTGTGGTTTCGTAATGGATGTAACCAAAATCCTGATTGACATCTTCCATGGAGAAAGGTTGTACCGAATTAATTCGTTCGCCAAAAGCAGCGCTTAAAGGAGCACTCCCGGTTAATTCTAATTCCGGTAATTCAATGACCGGATTCGCTACGGGAACTTCCGGCAATGGCTCATCTTTATACAAATGCTTTTGTAATACCCCCCTAAAGGCATAATACTTAGGATAGGCATTTCCATACTCCCCCAGTGGTGCATCATAATCGTAGCTGGTGGGTTGAGGTGCATAGCCATAGGCTGTATTAGCCCCATTGGTGTACCCGAAATTAGTCCCTCCATGAAACATATAAATGCTCACCGACACGTCGTTTTTCACCATCCATTCCAATTGTGCTGTTGGCTTTCTGTATTCCCGGTACGAATGAGGTATTCCCCATACATCAAACCAGGCGGGATAGAATTCAGCCACAAAATAGGGGCCTCCAGGGATACATTTATCCACCGACTTAAAGATATCTTCACCTACTGCTCCATTTACCGTTGGTAAGGCACCTGGCACATGACCGGCTTCCATCTGACCGGCTCCATCACAGGTCATGAGGGGTACATTGAAGCCCGCCTTCTGAATCATATCACGTAACTTCCCCAGATAGACTTTATCATCACCGTAGGAGCCATATTCATTCTCTACCTGCACCATCAGAATAGGGCCACCATTTTCAATGGTTAACTCACCCAGCTCCTCTCCCAGGCGATTGATATATCGTTCACAAGCTACCAGGAAACGTTCATCGTTACTGCGGTAAACCATGCCCTTCTCTTTTAATAGCCAGGAAGGATAGCCACCAAAATCCCATTCGGCACAAACATAAGGACCGGGACGTAAGATCACGTACAACTCTTCTTCTTGAGCCAGACGAATGAATTGAGCTAAATCAGCTTGTCCTTCAAAATCAAACTGTCCCGGCTGACGTTCATGAAAATTCCAAAACACATAGGCTGAAACGGTATTCAATCCCATGGCTTTTGCCCGCTTCAAGCGATCACGCCAATATTCCTTGGGAATCCGTGGATAATGCATCTCACCGCATATCAATTGAATGGGTTCTTCATCTAAAAGAAACTGCCCTTCTGTTATTACGAACCGCTCCTTTTTAATTGTGCTACAAGCGCAACTGCCTATTATTAAAAGAATGACCCCCAAACGTATTATTGCCATTAGAAAATTCTTATTTTTTGATTGTGATTTTAACTACTCTGCACTCATGTGGTTTTACAGTTAATGTGATCTGCTTTGAATTATGTTCCTTCAAATCCTGATGCGACCACAAATCCCTGACATTCAATTCTGCGTTTAATCCCAATTGAGTAGTATTTAAAGTAATGTTCTTTACTTGATCATTGTCACGATTCAAAAAACCGACTGCCCACGATCCATCATGTAATGGCTTGGCCCAAATCTCTTCAGCGTCATTTTTATAAATCCGACGGGCTTGTTTTCCCAACTTATCCTGGTTAACAGCAATTAACTCTTGATTGGATAAAATTCGTTTGGTGTCGGCACTCATATCACGAATGTCACAGGTCATCAATAATGGTGCAGACAGCAACGACCACAATCCAAATTGTGCTTCATACTCCGTCACTGAACAACCATTAGCTCCATTGGCCGAGGAAGAAGCACCGGTGCCATTCAATCCGATAACCAGCATATCGGGATCATTCCAACGACCGGGTCCGGCAAATTTTTCCAATCCTACCTGACGATCCAAAGCTTCCATGATACCATTATGACCATTGTTATATTGTCCGTGCTCCCAGGTATCACGTAAATCCCAAGTGGTTCGCCACAATTGTCCATCTACTTTCTCACCCCATAACCATGGTGCTCGCTGCCCCCATTCACAAATGGCAAATACCATGGGACGACCGGTTGCACGCACTGCTTTGATGAACTTTCCATAACGATCCACAGCCGTCCACAGATCTTCCGGTGCATGGCAGTAATCGCATTTGATGTAATCCACGCCCCACTCGGCAAATATTTGGGCATCTGACTCTTCATAATCAAGGCTCCCCACCATACCTGCACAGGTATATTCAGCGATGTCTGTATAAATACCAAACTTTAATCCTTTACTATGCACGTAGTCAGCGACCACCTTCATTCCATTGGGGAACTTAACCGGATCCGGAAAGATTTTTCCATTTTCGTCTCTCCCCCCATGCCAGATGTCATCCAGAATAATGTATTCATAACCTACCTCTTTTAATCCGTTAGCTTCCATCGCATCCGCTAACTCCATCACAATAGATTCACTGATATTGCCTTCAAACAGGTTCCAACTGATCCATCCCATGGGCGGAGTGGCAGCCAGCGGTTCTGTTTGTTGAGCCTCTACACGCCCCATAAACATTAAAAGAATAACCAAAAGGATTTGTATTTTTCTATAGCAATTATTCATTCTTTCAGTATTAAAGTTTAATAGTTTTATTTGTCAGTTAATTTTTATTCTCCTTACTACAAGAATTTTAATTCCGACGTCCCTTTGCATTCTAAATCACTGGAAGTATCTTTTATAGAGATCCCCCTTTCACTTTATTGCCTAACTGAGGTTATCTATTTCAAAACCTTACTGCCTATACTTATAACGCCCGAAAACGAAAATACCCTAGTATGAAAAATGAAATTTATTCAAATTCGATCCACTTCGCATCCAATAACAAACACATCGGTTTATAATTCATTAAGTTACATCAAGCATTGAAAAATCAGGTAAGAATACCTACTTAATCTTTCTTGAGTGAATCCACATAAACCTGGTTATACCGATCCATTGAATGTTTTTTCCAATAGGGTTCATTCCACCAAAGAGGATCGGTCATCCCTTTTTCCCAATGATAAAATTCATCCAATAACTCTTGTACCAAAGAAGGCTCATCAATAGTCAAATTGTTTCGTTCACCAACATCTTCTTTGAGATTATAAAGTCGCGGTGCCTGATCGCGGTGCCTGATCCTCGAACCAGATTAATTTCCAATCCCCCCTGCACACTGCCCCATGGTACTTTAACCGCCAAAACAATTTTTTATGAGGTTCTTGTGGTTTCTCGCCCAGGAGATGTGGCATAATATCAACTCCATCATACACGCGATCACCAGGTAATTCGCTACCAGCTAAAGCGACAGCTGTAGGCAATATATCCAAGGTCATCACTGGATTCTCATAAGATTGCCATCGACAAATATTATAAACCACATCAGGACAAATCTCTTTAACGATCTTTCCTATTTCAGTATACCGGGTCTGCTCATCAAGTCCTAACCACTCGCCTCCGCACCAATCTATTTTAATAAAATCATATCCCCAATCAGACAACATAAGCGTCAGGTCTTTCCGATCATGACCATAAAGCCCCATTCCAACACCAATCGTATCCTTATCCCAAAATGAAGCACAGGTTGTTAATGCCGGCATCCGAATAAATACCTGCTTTGAGCCCTTTGAAATGTATGTAGTCAGCAAAAACCTTCATACCATTTGGAAAACGGATTGGATGATGGAGTAAATGCCCCAATGAATCACGTCCACCGAAAAAGCCATCGTCGATATTGATGAAGGAATACCCAGCTTCTTGCATACCTGATGAAACCATAAAATCAGCTTGTGATTTTATGATCTCTTCATTGATGTTCACCTGAAAGTTATTCC
>Ga0193953_1001119_pt1 | contig 12972 bp, 8 predicted proteins | sample BB_4_MG_FD_140325 | JGI IMG/M metagenome (GOLD analysis project Ga0193953, IMG submission 140325) | Microbial mat bacterial communities from the Broadkill River, Lewes, Delaware, United States - BB_4_MG | ecosystem: Environmental > Aquatic > Freshwater > River > Microbial mats | place: USA... | reverse complement strand
TGATAGTTCTTCGCTGCAAATTCACCGGTCTGAACAAGATCCTCCAAAACGTGTCTATTCTCCACCTCAGAGAGACCAATCATAGCTGGTCCTTGGGGACAATACTTTTGACCCAACTTATTCAATACAGCTGCCATGTTATTCAGCTTATTTTGATATTTGGTATAATTCCAATGTTTAGCCCCACCAGGTGTATATTCCTCATCAAAAATACCGGGTGATTGAATGGTATCAAACAAATTCTCAACATTGTAGAAAGCAACCCCATAAACGGCATACTTTTGGTTCTGTCCATTTGCAAAAAGCACTGAAATCAAACACAAAACCAGGATGAACCGGATTCTCATCTTAATAAATTTTAGAATTGAAAAAAAGAGGTAACCTGACTACTACAGGCTACCTCTCCAATCAGACAAATGAATATTATTTTGTTTCGGTAATCTTCACGTCATCAATGAATACTCGTTGTGGCACAGTATTTCCATTATATTCACGTGTGGCAGTTTTGATAGTAACAGTAGAATTAGCTTGTCCGCCTGTAAAATTGGCTGAGGCCTCCACAAAATCCCCTTCTCTACCCGTAGTAGTGAAAGTAACAGCTTGCTCTGCCATACCTGATACAGCAACAATCACGCTAATATCTTCAGCATACCATCCTTTAGCTTTAAAGGAAATCGTAAAAGCTCCGTCATTCACAGATAAATCCATAGCTTTACTTTCCATTGTACCACCTGCTTTTGACGATCCGAGCTTGACAGCACCACCAGCCTGGTAGACTTTATTATCTGTGCTTGGTGTCATAAAATTGTCATTACCTGTCCATAGGGTACCACTGGCATCATTTAAGGTTCCTGCAGATGCACTCGAAAAATCTTCAACCAACAATACAGCACCCGTGTCTCCACCAGTATCGCCACCACCAGTGTCTCCACCGCCGGTGTCTCCGCCACCAATTTCAATGACCTCTTCACGCTCTGTTACATCCGTATTTACAGTAATGGTTACCGTTAATGATCCGGATCCTGCATCAGAAGGCTGAGCCTTAATAGAAATCAACTCACGTGTATTGACTGTAAGTGTTTTTGAAAAAACAGACGCTTTTTCGCCGCTACCCACTGTAATTTTAACAGTTACATCACCAGTCAGGAAATACCCCGTTCTGGTTTCTGTTTTTGGGAAAGCCAAATTACCAGCTGCTGAAGTTACTTCGGCTGAATACTCAGAAAAAGCAGCTTTAAATTCATCAGTCCACACAAATTTGATCCCTGCATTGGATTGCACACAATTTAATACAGTGGTTTCATTTTTCTCGGCAATAATCGTCACCGCTTCTTCAGCACCATATACAGGTGTATCGAAGGCTGGTGCAGAGAAGTCTTGTGAATAAGCTTTCACTGAATACTCTCCTGCAACTAACTCAATCTGATCGGGTGCTTCAGACACAGCTGCAAACGATTTAACTGCACTCCCTTGGTTGTTTAACACGTCCAGCTTAAATGTTCCAGGATCAGGAGAAGCTTTCAAATTGACGGCAGTATTTACACCATACTTCAGGGACAGGGTTCCTGTCTCTGTGCTAAGTTCGTCTTTCTTCGAACAAGAAGTCATTACAGCTAAGGCAATAGCGAACGACAATAATTTGTTTTTCATTGGAATAAGGTTTAATGTATTAGAATTAAGTTGACAAATATTTGTTAGTTGGCCGTGACGCCAAATTTAAAATTATCGATTTGGAAAGTAGTTGAATTGCTGGCACCACCTTTCGCTACATATTTAAATCCAATGTATTTCACTCCTGTATGAGATGCCAAGTCCACATCACCTGTTGGTATAAAAGTAAAATCTGAATCACTCTGCTGCGCAATCTTTACATCCAGTTTTTCTTTGTTGGCTGTGGCCGGATCCTTACCATCTAAAACATATACTTCTAATGAAGAAGTTTCTTTCCAGTAAGCTTTAGCTGTTTCAAAAGTCATGATCTTATTGGCCGCTTTATCCATATCAATGGCCGGGGTGAACAACCAATACTCGTAATCGTCGCTAGTTCCATTGTGAGCCGAAGCTTGTGCATACGTACTGCTTACTTCATCTTTTGTAAATACTTTAATTTGCCAGTCGCGATCGCCTTGTACCTTTACAACTGACCAACCATTAATGGCAGCAGGGTCATAGTTTTTACCACTTTCGAAGTTTTCATCCACAACCGTCACAGGTACATCTGTTCCGCCATTTCCTCCACCATTGTCCGGCTCAGATCCATCAAAGTCTTCCACATCATTCAAATCGCGAATAAGCAATTGCCACGTTCCTTTATGATAGGACAAAATTCCTGTGATAGTGCCTTTTCCTACCGGTAAAGTCTTACTGGCAAAATTGGCAAACTGACTGGTGTACGCAATGATACTGCGACCATTCTCATCCACAATTGGTTGTGACGTTGGAAAGCTGGCATCTTTATCGGCAAAGGTATCTTTTCCACCATTGGTAAAACGCACCTGCTTGAAAGTTACCAATTGACTCATCATGGATTCATCCAGCTGATCAATGGAAATTGTATCAGATTTAGGCTTATCGCCCGGATATTGATGTGAGAATATGTGTTTTTCAGACAATTCTTTTGCCATTCGGCCAATCTGATAAGAACCCGATGTAGACTGATATTTATAGCCGACTTGCTGTAAACCGCCATATTTACCGGTGAATAATCCTTCACACTCAACAAAAACCTGTTGCCCCATGTGAAATTCGCCATACAAGCTATTGCGATCAATAGACAATTCAATGGCTGCAGATTCATCCTCAATCACTATTTTTTTATACAAATTTCCGGATTCATCATTCGCTGTCACAATACCCGTTAGCACCACATGAAAACCGATGGAATCCAATTCACCGTTAAACTGCTGCTTAAACTCAGAAATGGTATGGGTTGGCTCTCCTTTGTATTCAGGACCTGTTAATGGCGGTGTGTCGAAATCGCGATCATCACAGGCTGAAAACAAACCAACGACAGCAACCAAAACGAATAAGATGTTATAACTTAGTTTCATTATATATATTTTATCTCTTTCTTCTACTTTTATTTACTCTACTTTCCACTGATGGGCTCTAAAAACGATAACCCAGGTTAACAAAGAAGTTCATGCCTTGCGCGTAATAATAGCGAGGCGGAAACTTCGATGTCTCATAATTGGTAAAATCAAAACGTCCTTGTTCATATCCACCGGTGCGCATATCTGTCTGATTGAAGATATTTTGAACCGTCACATTAATACTTAAGGAGTTATTGTTATCGAAATAAATCAACTTACCAACAGAGGCATCCAATGTAAATTTGCTACCCAATTCCTCCTGATCCGTAATTTCTCTGACTTTCGCTTCAATCTCTTCAGGAGTCATGCCTGTTGTCGGGAAATCGACTGCTTGTTCTGTACGGCGGGTAGGCGATATATCCAAATAGGTACGATCGTAAAAATTAGCATTTACATTAAAAAACCACATTTTCGGATGGAAATAATCAACACCTAAACTTGCGGCCATCTCTGGTGTCCCTGCAACATGGAAATTCTTCAGGTAAATGGTTTCCGTAACGTCTGGTGCACTACCATTTTCAAAACTAGCCGTAGCCACCGGACGGTTGATGTAGCGATAATCACCCACATTACCGATGGCTGTAACAGTAATCTGATCCGTTACTTTTACTTCTGCTCCGAATTCTACTCCCCGATATTCCTTTTTAATACCAGTCATCGCAAAATTCATAAAGGTGCGATAGGCATCATGGTAATAATTATCAATCTCCACCTGGTTATCCAGAAGCGTATAGAAAGCAGAAACCCTTCCTTTAAAACGTGGAAAATTCAGTATATAACCCAAATCGGCTGATTGAATGATGCCATTTTCCAGGTTAGGAACTTCATTATCCTTAGTACGTGGTGATAAGTATGAATTATAAGCAAATGGTGCTCTGGTTTCATATCCACCATTGAAAGAAAGAATGTGGCGGCCTGTAATTTTATAACGACCACCGGCCTTCACCCCAAAATCACCAAAATGATGTTCAGCACCTTTTCCATAAGAGTTATTAGGTGCCCGGCCATTCCGCATGTTTCCTTCCCGGTAGAAGCTGGTATAAGCAACCTTGGCGCCATAATACAAATCAAGATGTGTAAAGGTTAGTTCATTTCGAAACCACACATTGGCCGATGTAACATACATGTCATAATCGTAGCCAAATACATCATCTTCTTTTACTTTCCGATTGGGATTATTTAAGTCATTCTGTAATATATCGGAATCTGCTCCAAAATCACGTTCGGCAAACTGATCAATATCCACCCAATGGGTACCACCCAACAGATCTTCAACCGTTTTATAGTGCATTCCTTTGGTGCTGCGTGCTTCGATGCCACTAACCCAGTTAAACTTTTCATTGATTCGACTGGAAAAAGTTGAATTAAAGGTAAACTCCAGGTAGTCATTATTCCGGCCTTCCACCATATAACGAGCACCATGATCGGTTCCATCACGTTCGTTCCGAAGATTATTCAAATGGTTGATGTAGTACATTTTATCCCAATCAACCTGTCTCACTGACTCATCATTACGCCAGAGATCCTCATAATAGGCTTTCATCTCCGGTGAGGTTTGATAACTTGGTAAATAACGGTAGTAATCAGGACGTGGGTCTTCAGAATTGTACCAATTTAAGGCAGTTTTTTTGTACATATTGTAACGGGCTCCAAAAGCAGTCTGTAAACGACTTTTGTCATTGATGTTCCATTCATGAGAAAGAATCGCTACCGGCTCAAATGATTCGGTCTCCCTTGCATTGCGTTTCTTACCATTTTGATAGCCCCAATTCGGATTATACAGATTATCACCCGTTAAATCATAGACCTCCTGAAAGGAAGCACTAGCACTTCCGCGATTACTTGGTGCTCCAAAAGTGGTAAAGGATAGACTATGCTTATCATTAAATACCTTTTCAATGGATACCAGATAAGCCCACGCATCATAAAAAGTGCCTTCCTTATAACCCTCTTTCGCATACCGACGAGAGCCGGAGGCTGTAAAGGCCCAACCATTCTCCAGCAGCCCGGTGGAGTAGGTTCCCATCACCCGGTAGTTGTATGATCGATTCGTATAACTGCTACTTATTTTACCACCACGGGCATAGTTACTGGCCTTCATGTTAATGTTAGTAGCACCCCCAATATTACCAAAGGTATACGCCCCCATCTCCAGACCATTGACAACATCTTTGTTTTTAACCGCATCGTTTAAACCTCCAACAGTAGAGTAGTAAAAACGCCCGCGTTCACCACTGTTGAAGTTAACGCCATTGATATAAGTCGAGAAATGCTCCTGGTCATACCCTCTGATGCGAAAACGCATGGGACTAAAGGTAAAACCCACATTACCGAAATAGACATCATCGGAAGAAACTAAGAGCCCGGAAATAACCTGATCGCTTTCATCATCGTTATTAAATTCCGATTCATCCAGAACAAAAACGTCAGTGGAAAAAGCATGGACACCAGTTACTCTGATGTTGCCTAATTCATTAATTAAATTTTGAATCAGCTCAACCGCTAAGGTTCTTGTATCAGTTTGAGCAGATGAAATAATCAGTGAGTCATTGCCAGGTTCGCCCAGAATGCGAAAATAACCCGACATATCAGTTGTTGTTGAAATATTAGCTTTTTGCAGGCTCACGGATACTCCCGATAAGGCCTGACCAGTCTCAGAGTTAACCACATAACCCGTTAATCCGGTATTTTGAGCGGATAATGAAAAGCTAATAAACAATAACGTGAAAATATAGAATATAAATCTCATGGATTGTTTACTTTTTCAAGTTCAGCACTTCTTTGTTTAGATATATGATTGAAAGAAGAACTGTTTAAATATTAATAGATTAAACGATAGTGAAGCAAATATTTAGTTAGCGGAATAGACAATTTCAATTCCTTCGTAAACAGATCCGTTTTTAAGTATCGTTTTAGACTTTAATTGCCCCCAAATGCGATCCACAAACTCAGGGTGATCTACATAAGGGTTGCGGTTATTCTGAAAATCCTCGATGTACTTGTTACGGTTTTTCTCTTTATCACTCACCGGATCGTTCTTATGCCATTCCAACATCATATCAATCACCCATTGATCCAATCCATAATCATTAGAGTTGAATACCTTATTTCCATTTTCATGACTCCACCCGGAGATTTTATTGGCATAACGGGTCACGAAATAAAAATAAATGCGGGCAAAATCTCCTTTGTAAGCATCAATGGGTTCAAATACGGTTCCGGAAACCCCTAAACCGCTGCGGGCAGATCCCACCTTACAGCCATTCATCGAGGTATGAGAAGCAGTACCCACCTCTCCAAATGGATAGTTACTACGCATTCCGTTTACTTTTCCATCGGTAGGTACCAAGTGAACCATGTCACTATTCATCGGATAACTTTTACCAAACCAACTTTTAGGGACTGAGTGTTCGCGATTATAACAATCTCCTTCACTACTATAGTTACCACATGTTTGGCCAGGTTGAAAATTATAAGGATTATCACCGTTCGGGTTATCTGAATACATATCCCAGATAGTACCATCAGCACGCACATCAGATGTATAATAAATATCTAATAAATCGTTATAACTTCGTTGACGATACCCGGCAGAAATAATATCAGTTAAAGTGGATTTTAGCTCCAATCCGGTTTTCTTTGATGCTGACTCGTAATAACCTTCATATACATCACCCGTATTCCCGGTTTGATATTTTACAGTTAAAGCTGTTCCAGCTGCAATGGCGGGATTATCTACTGCCAGTGTTTTCACTTGCTGTTGAACGGCATTTTGAGCATCGGTATAAGTTAAGGTAATGGTAACAGGTCCATTGAAAAAATAACCGAAACGTGTTTCTGAACTGACATAATCCAAATCGCCATCGGGACTGGAAATAGCCACAGAATAATTGGTGAATGAGTTTTTAAAATCATCAGCGTAGGCAACAGCAATACCAAAATTAGCCTGAGTGACTTCCAGAGAAAGATCTGAAGTTTGACCATCCGACACCGTGACACTCTTTTTACCACCATACACAGGAAAATTAAATTGCGGGGTTGGCGTTGCTGTGGAATGGACTTCTACTTCATAGGTTCCTGCCGTTAAATTAATAGGCGATGGTAAGTTGGTTAAGTCGGTATAACTCTGAACCACATCTCCCTGAGCATTTTTCACATCCAATGTATGATCATTCAATAAGGATGTATTGGCACTTTTTAAATCCAGACATAGGTTAACTCCACTTGTTACCTCTTGTTTAACTAATTGTTCCTCTTTGTTACATGAAAAAAAAGATACAACGAGAAGGATCAGTAACAAATGACTCAAAGGCTTTCTCATTTCAATAGTAGTGTTAAAATAGATAAGTATGATTGTGCGTGACACAAATTTTCATAGTCAAATTTCTGATTGTAAAATAATGTAAAATTTCAGACTCGACCAAACGGTCGGTCGCCTTATTTTTAAAACTTTATGAACTGTTAATATTCCACTCTAAAAACCTTCAATAGGACTATAGTCAGCATTAAAACAACACCGATTCTTAACTAATGAAAGGAGAAAAAACAGAAACGAATGAGGTTAACTTAACAATCAAAACAAAAAAAGCTATTCAGTGTGAATAGCTTTTAAAGACAAATGAAAGAGGTCGACTTATTTCACCCTTCTAATACGTATTTGATCCAACATGGCGCGATTGACATCACCATTCATGTTGGTATTAAAACGCTCAAAAGAGAGCATCAACTTGTTCTTACCTTTCAATAAATTAACAATGTTCCCATTAGACCATCCCCAATTGGACCATTCATCTTTACCACGCTGTGGCAATACCACTACACCGGCAAATGATTTATTGGCATACAAACTGCGAATGGCACATTTATTATCGGTATTATCCGGGCCAGATCCATTACTATATCGAAAATCGATGTAATAATTACCCGTTTGCGGGACAGAAACACTAATCGCCACTCTTTCATTATCCTGATGGCTTAGTTCAATAAACCCGGATCCGTTATATCCTTTAATATCGAGTTTTGAAACATTACCAAAATGTTCAGCCTCAATGATAGTAAGCTGTTTCTGTTGGATCACTCCAACAGGTTCACTAATGAATGAGTAATTACTTTCATTCACAGCTTGAACGGCGTATTCAATCAATACATTATTTGTATCAATAGTATATTCAGTATTAGATATTCGGGCCACTTCCAGGCCATTTTTATAAATTAGATAATGAGAAGCGTCTTTAACAGGATTCCATGATAAAGTATTAAGCTTGTGATGAACCACTGGTGTTTCCAAAGAGAATTTATTATGACGCATGGTCACCGGCTGATCAGCAGTCTTACTTTTCTTTAAAACCATTTCCACAGTATGTTTACCGGATAATGAGCCATCAATAAACGGATCAGATACGGGTTTACCATCCAATAAAAAGGTTTCTACCTGATCACCAGTACCAGACACTTCTATATCCAAAAGCATATTGCGATACGTGAAATTAGAAATGACAAAATGATCACCGTAGTTTTCGGGTACCATCGGGTCAAAGCGTAAACCTTCCACCTGAAAATCCATCCCCAGGAAAACCCGATACACCATGGCCAGGTTACCAGCCACACTCCACAATTGACGATTGGAATTCACCTCAGTATCACGGAAATCACCATTATCGGCCACCATGTTTTCTTTGTTAGTTAAGAATAAAGCAGCTGATCGATACAAGCCAGCTAATCCATGCTCTAAACCATCCACGTTTTTTGTTTTCACACAAGCCCAATTCCAATAGGCTTGTACAAAGGGCCAGATACCGTTATTGTGGTAGGGCGGAATACCCGGAATTTGTGGATAGATACAAGGTATACCATAATCTACAATGGGCGTATTTTTAATGATCGTTTGGGCACGGGCTTCATCAGCAATACCAAATAAAATGGCATGTGCTTCACCCAGGGCTTCACTGCGTGGAGAAAGCATAAGATGTTGACGACCGTATAAATATTGCCCATAGTAACCAGCTTCTTCAACCCACAACAATTCATTGATGGCCTGTTTTACTTTTTGGGCTTCCTGCTCATAGGCGGTTCCGTCTTGTCCCATCCGCTCAGACATTTCAGCCAGTATCTGATAGGTTTGATAATGTACGGCATTTGTACCCAAACAACGGGATTCGAAAATATCCACCCCATTCATCCACACCGGATAGGTTTGCTTGCGCCAATCCAGGAAGGAAGACTCCCCTTTGATCAAATCATTCTTTTCATCTTTCAAGGTTTGTAAATCATCCTCCACCGAATTTAATACAATGGGATAAATGGTATTCAACCACTCCTGATCACCGGTTACTTTATAAATTTCCCAGGCTGCTACCGCCCAGGTTGTGCGGTCAGACGACACAGGCCAGGCACCACCGGTACCGGTATCTTGAATGATGCGATTATTCCTGACTTTACGCATCAAGCTGGTTTTGGCCATTTCCGGATCCAGATATGCATAGGCCAAAAGTATACTGTAGCTGATGTCACGGGTCCACACGCCAGGCCAGGCCTCCCCGGTCCGAAAGGTACCATCCGCCTCTTTATTCATGACCGTTTCTTCCAGGGATAAATGATACAGGGCATCTATCAAAGGAATGTCAGATTGTAGTTGCGGATAAGTTGAAATATCATTTTTCAATATCCATTCATTAGCGGTGAAATCCTCAGGATTGAACGGATTTAAGGCTAAATTGATCTCATAAATACCATCTCCGTCTACATCCGTCAACTCTTTATCGGTACGACCGGCCAGGTTATCAAAATCCCAACTGAGTGGTGATAAATTACCGGCCATGTAAAAGCCTTTAAAATCCTCTTTATAGATTTTATCACCATTAAAAGTCTCAAAATACCCTTTCTCTTCAAAGGACTTCATGACTGTACGGCAATCGACCTTCACTTTAAAAGTGGTATTAGCTGCAATACTGCCGTCGGCACCATCTGCTTGTTCAGTGGCGTGCTTTTCACCAAAAACAAGTAGTGGTAATTCAATGGTTCCATTCTCTCCAGCTCTTAACACAAAGGTGTGATTCACCCCCATGGGCATCTCATTATCCTTCCCGTTGATGGCTAATTTGAATTCAATGAAATTTGGAAAGTTATCATTGGCCGGACTCTGGTAGTCAGAGGTCATCTGCGTAGGCGAGACGACTTGGGCTGTATATTCATCTTGCAAGACCCGATCGGCTTCTATGGTGAAAGCTTCGGATTGATAAATGACTTTCTTACCGGGAGTCTGACAGGCCAATGCCATGAGTAAAATCGCGAAATTAATAAAGGGATGTTTCATAATTTAAATGATGGTGTGACGGCATGTAAGACTGCCAAAGTGTTTGACCTGCAAATTACTAATGTATTAGAGGACGCGCAAATACAAACTATTGGTTAGCACACACAATCAATGAATTAGCTAAAGATATCTTTTCAACAAAGGTTTTTCAAACGTTTGCGAAATGCTTGGTCAACTTACGGTCATTCATGGACTTTTTAAAGTGCCTTTTAAAATAAAGATATAAATCAATATTCATCATGATCAACAAAAAGCCGTAAATGCTATCTTCAACCGGGATTGTTATGATTCTTAATCCCATATTTTCCTGATTATTATACCAGACGATTGGTTCCTCAATCCAACTGCCAGTTAAAATGCCATTGCTCATTAAAAAAAAAGGTACAATAACGAGGTAGGCTAAATAGATATATGATAGATCCCTCTTTTTGACCCATTTAAAAACCAGGTAAAAACTAGTTGCAATAAACGTCACAGAAGTATATAAATGCGAAAAAAAATAAAAACCCAAAGCACCAAGTGTTACAATCATAAATACAGTGAACAAGCTGTGTAACTTTCGTAGCGGATTATGCGTCACTAAAATGGTGAGTGCAAAATAAGTAAACACACAGGCATAAGGGATACAAATAAAAAATAATACCTCCTCGAGGGGAAGGTTAAGCAAATAGATACCGGACAGATAATCCGGATTGAAGCCCCATATCCCCCTATCGGTAAACACATAATCCCAAATCAGAAAGGGCAGAGCCACCAGAACATTAGCCGGCAAAAAGTACCGCCACTCTTTAAAAAAGGAATGCTTCGGGTAAAAAGAAACCACCAAAGGAATCAGAATACAGGCTATATTAATGATCAGATAGGTATAATTCTGCATGATGTGAAGACCCTTGAATTAAACTTCCTCCTGCCGGTATTTGCCAGGAACCAATAACATCCCAAAACATTCACCTTTGGTTTTGTTTACATGGTGCATTTTGTGGGCACGCCTAAGCCAGGAGAAATAGGGGTGCTTCACATTTTTCAGCCATTTAAAACGCTGATGAATGAACACATCGTGGACTAAAAAATAAGCCATTCCATAGAAAAAAATACCCAGGCCAATGAAAAACAGTACAATTAAATCCGGACGAATCCCAAAATACAGAAGCAAAATACTGGGCGTGGCGAAAATGATAAAAAAGCTATCGTTCTTCTCAAACACCCCTTGATGCGATGGGATGTGATGATCTTTATGCAGTACCCATAAAAACCCATGCATAATGTATTTGTGTGTGAACCAGGTCACCCCTTCCATTACTAAAAACGTAGCTATTGTCACAATGGCATAAATAAAGTACAACATCATTTCTTGGTTTTAGTGACTTCTCTAATTGACTGTTGCATTAATTGTTTATAAGACTCCGGCAAATCAACGTCTGGAAGCTTTTCCTGTACAAATGCCAAATCATCATCAAAATTGGTGTGATAGCCCAGAAACTCAGGTACTCGGCTTTGTACCACTAATCGCACATATCTTGCCTCCACATTCAAAGGGTAATTCTTAATATAACCCTCCAACATGTTGCGCCCCTGTTTAAAGTATTTCAATTTGCTGCCCGGCATAAACACAAACTCCGCTTTCCGCATAATGGCCGAGGCATGGTAAGGAATCGCTTTCTCCAATGAAAGGGTATCACACAGGGCTATAAAATCATCCAACTCATTCTCGGTTTCGATGTGATGAAAATTGTGGCGCACCTGATTCATCTGTGCTGATTCAGGTAGGCCAGACACCAATAGCAAGAGAAAAATGATAACCTTCATTTTAGATGATATTTAGTTTATATCGTAAATAGGACTTCAATAGAATTTCCATCTTGAAAAAATTAGACACCCGAATACGTTGTTGCATTATTTTCAGACTATCGGCCAGTTTCAATTCTTTCAACAGTCGCAGATAATAACGATAAGCCAGATACACGCCCAGGCGACATTCCATGGGTAATTGCACAATTCCTTTATAGGCCTCCGCAAAGTCCGCTTCAATATCTTTAATAATCTCCCTTTTAGTTTTTTCATTGAGGGTGTGATGTGCCAGATTAGGAAAATAGGAGCGTCCCAGCTCTTCCACATCGGCTTTAAAGTCACGGAGAAAATTTACTTTCTGAAAGGCCGATCCCAGGCGCATGGCATATGGTTTCAAACGCTCATATTCGAAATCATCGCCTTGTACAAAAACACGTAAACACATCAATCCTACCACATCAGCTGATCCGTATATGTACTGCTGGTACTCTTTTAAAGTATTATAATCTGCTTTAAACAGATCCATCCGCATACTGGCCAGAAAATCCTCTACCAAAGGCTGCAATTGATACTGTTGAACCACTTCCTGAAAGGCATTGATAATAGGATTGAGGCTGATTTTTCGATCCAGGGCCTTATGGTAATCTACTTCAAATTCATTTAATAATTCTTCCCGGTTATAATCCTGGAAAGAATCCACTATCTCATCAGCATAACGCACAAAGCCATAAATGGCATGGATAGCCGGCCGGATAGAAGGTGCCAGTAAAGACACCCCTT
>Ga0193953_1001115_pt1 | contig 12993 bp, 18 predicted proteins | sample BB_4_MG_FD_140325 | JGI IMG/M metagenome (GOLD analysis project Ga0193953, IMG submission 140325) | Microbial mat bacterial communities from the Broadkill River, Lewes, Delaware, United States - BB_4_MG | ecosystem: Environmental > Aquatic > Freshwater > River > Microbial mats | place: USA... | reverse complement strand
ATTTTGCTTTAGGTGGAACTGATGTAATTATAGCAACTGAACCAGACCAAGTATTATCTATAGCTACAACTGTAAATGAAGCTGGTGCAAATATTAAATATATAATTACCCCTTCTTATAGTGAGTGTTTAGCGAGTATTGATTGTGAAAATATCATTGTAGGTGATTTTGATGATGTTGAGAAAGTATTAGAAAATTGTGATATTTTAATAAGTAACTTTCATGGGGAAAGACTTACAAAGTATTATAAAAAAGCCTTAATGTTAAGAGGCTATCCAGATTATGAAACAGTTGGAAATCAACTAAAAAATGATGTTTTATATGAAGGTAGTGCATACATGTTGTTTGAGATTGCAAATATTATGAATCATCACAAATATGGTGGTGAACATTAAATGAAATTTGAAGATAAAAAACACCTTTTAAATTTAGAAGAGATGGATAGCTTACATCAAGAGTTTGTAGATGTATATAATAGTTTAGAAGATGAGAGTCCACATTCATACAAAAATGTAATAATGAAACTATTTGAACAGTCTAAAAAACATTTTTGTCAAGAGGAAACATTAATGGATAAATTTAACTATCCAAGAGCACGTGAACATAAAGATGAACACAATAAAGTGTTAGCAGAGATGGAATATTTTATAAGCAAATCTAACTCTCAAATGGGACAGATGTTGATTAAGTCATACTACAAAGAGAAGTTACCCAGCTGGTTTGATCTTCATTTGATAAGTATGGATAGTGATTTGAGCGCTTTTTTGAAAAAATCTATCTAATTTCTAAGGAATGATTTTTGCATTATATTATAGATATATAAACAAAGGAGATATAATATGGGATCAACAATTAAGGTAAACTCAAACAAACCACTCTCAGGTAGTATAACTGTAGCATTCGCTACAAATGATAATGAAAATATAGATGCGCACTTTGGTAGTGCTAAGCAATTTAATGTTTATGAGATAAACAAAGATGCGTATGAGTTATCAACTATTATTAAAATCGAAGAGAAAGATGTTGATCGAACAATCGCTCTTTTAAAAGGTGTAGATATTGTCTATTTCGTAAATATTGGTGTTACTGCAGCTGCAAAAATCATTAATAAAGGAATTTTCCCTATTAAATATAAAGAGATTATTTCTATAGATGAAGAGATACAAAAATTAACAGATATGTTAAATGGTACGCCAGCTCCATTTATTAAAAAAATCATTGAAAAAAAGGGATTATAAGAATGGAAAATTTATTTATAGATACATTGATTGGTCAGGTAAGAGCTCTAGATCAATTTGGTACATGGACAAACAGAACAAATGAAGATATCTTAATAGAAAAATATGTAAAAACAAAAGAAGATTTACAAAATATCCCAGTAATTGCAGATATCGATGAGATGCAAGTACAGGATATACGGCTTATATATCAAGCAATCGCACTTGCTTTTGAGAAAAAAACTGGTGTTATGTGTAGTGTTGTTATGGAGATGAGTCATGAAGGTTTTGGTAGAGCTGTAGTTATTGCTGACAAAATTGTAATTACAAATAAATTTTTTAAAGATGCTCATAGATTTTCTTTTAGAACTTATGATAAGTTAATAGAAGAGGGTGATAAGATGTTAGATAATGCTTTAAAAATTTATGAAGAATATAAAAAATAGGAGGTTGAATTAAATATGGCAAAGATGGGAATATTTGTAGGAACAGCAGGTGGAACTTCACTAAAAGTTTCTGATGCGTTAATAGAAGAGTTTGGGATTGATGAAGATGATGTTATCAATATGGAAGATGATTTTGATGATGTAGAAGATCAAATGATGGAATACGATGTACTTTTTATTGGAAGTTCAACATGGGGACAAGGAGATGTACACTTTTCTTGGGTAGATCCTGTGTTAGAGATAGAAGATGAAGAGTTTGATTTCAGTGGTAAAACTGTTGCTTTTTTTGGTGCAGGTGACTGTAAAAAGCATGGTGAACATTTCTGTTCAGCATTAGGAAAACTACATAAAACATTTACAAATGCAGGGGCTAAAGCGATTGGCTTTATACCTGCAGATGGATATGATTATGAATATTCTCTAGCGCAAATAGGAAATGAATTATGTGGTTGTGCAATTGATGAACATAATGAATCTGAGAAAACGGAAGAAAGAATATCGACATGGATTAGTGCTTTAAAAGCAGAATTATAAACCAAGGATATAAAATGTATATGATAATAGCTGTGTTTAATCAATATGATTTGAAAAATGTTTTAGAAGAACTATTTGAAAATAATATTGAGGGTGTAACTGTATCTGATGTTATTGGAAAAGGTTCATTTGGACTAAAAGAAGCAGATAATAAGCCTACAGATTTAGTTGCTAAAGTAAAACTAGAGATTGTAGTTTCAAATGATAAAAATAGAGAAATCGCAATGGAATGTATACGAGCAAACTGTCAAGACTTAGGTCGTGGTGCAGGAAAAATGTGGTGGGTTGATGTTTGTGGTGTTGAGAGAATTAGAACAGGTGAAACTGATGCAGATGCTTTAACAACACAAATAGATAAAAAGATATCTAATAATATACAAAATATAGTTACAACAGCTATTGATACACCTTGTAGTTAAAGGAATAAATTATGCATATAGAAAAGAAGTCATTAGATGAGTTTTATGAGCTTACTGATGCAGAAGATTATTTTGATTTTTTCGAACTTGAATATGATTCAGGTTTGGTAAATGTTAAAAGGTTTCATATTTTAAAAGAATATGGGTCACTTATTAAAACAGGTTTTGACAATCTAAAAGATGATGAAGATCGTTTATTAGATTTTCTTAAATTCTCTTTATTGAAAGTATACGGAGATTTTAAAAATGGACATGCACCTAGTGCAGCTGACGTTTGGAACATGTTTGAAGAAGGGAAATTAAGTGGTTGTACTTCATGTACACCTGTTCAAGGAAATAGTTGTGGCTGCTAAAGAATTTACTGTTGATCCAGACATAGTATTACATGATAATGTAACTGCTTCAAGATCGGGTAAAGATGAAGAGGAAGCAAAATTTAAAATTGGACAAAAAGTTGAGCTTATTTCTGATGTTGTAAATGATGGAACATATCCTCATGCTGCTATAGGTACTCTTATGATGCCTAAGGGTTCTGTTGGATATATCAAAGATATGGGAGAGTTCTTACAAGTTATTCGTGTTTATGAAGTGCACTTTATAGGTACAGATACTGAACTTGAAGTTATCGGATGTAGAGAACATGAACTAAAATCAGCAGTTGATGATGATGGTTGTGATGAAGAAACTACTGAATCACCATTATTTAGAGAAATGATTGAAAAAAGAAAAAATAACAAGTAAAAGGAAAAGATATGGCAAAAGTAATTTTTATGCACTTCAAAGAAGAAACAGATGGTGTTTATGATGCAAAAATCGGTGAACCATTAATTAGATTAACTAAAGAAAAAGGTATTCCATTACCTTTAGATTGTCAAGACGGTCAATGTGGTAGTTGTTTAATCAATGTTGAAAACTTATCTGATACAGAACCTACAACATATATGGAAGATATGGAACTCGAAAAATTAATTGAGTTAGGTGCTATTACACAAAAAGAAGCGCATACTTGTCAACAATTTACAGTTGCACCAAAAATTAGACTTGCATGTCAAATGCTTGTTAAAGGTGATATTTTAGTTAAACCTTATAAGGGTTAATCTAAAAAATCTAACAAATATAGAAAAAATTTAGGAGAATGACATGACAACAAGAGTAGAAATAGTAAATGACTTTTTAGCAATTAACGTAAAAGAAGGTAGTACAATTCAAGACATCGTAGAAGCTAGTGGTAGTGCTTTACCATTTGGTTGTAGAGATGGTGAGTGTGGTACTTGTGTAGTTGAAGTTGAATCAGGTATGGAATTTTTATCACCAATTACAGAAAAAGAAGTTAAAGTAATGAAAGAAGTATGTTCTGGTACATGTACAGCAAATACTAGATTATCATGTCAAATGAAAATTAGTAAATCGAATGGTGTAGTTAGATTAAAATACTAGTTGTATAATTTATTTACAACTATTTGTTACCTAAATAATCATTATTTAGGTAACATTAGAGATATATAACTAATGGAGTTAATAAATGTCTCTAAGTCTGCAAGTTAGGCAAAAACAATCTTTACAATTATCTTTAAGAACTTGGTTGCCATTGCTACAGGCTCCACTTCAAGAATTAGACACTCTCTTTAAAGAATACAGCTATGAAAATCCATTTTTAGAAGTAAAATCATCTTTTGAATCAAACAACTATTCATCATCATCTTTTAATAATAATAGCGATGATAATAAAAGAGGTTTCATTGAGAATATGAGCATCTATAAAGAATCTATATATGATAAGGTTGAAGAACAGATTTGTGCTCCACTTTTCCCTACACCAGTTTCAGAAAAAGTTGCTAGAGAGATAATGTTTTATATCAATGACGAAGGTTATTTTGAAGGTGATATAGAAAAAATTGCAGTTACTACTAATGTAACAAATGAATTTGCTGAAAAAATCAGAAAACGTTTTCAATATTTAGAACCATGTGGAGTAGGTGCCTGTAATTTAAAAGAATCATTTCTATTTCAATTGCAAGAGTTAGAGTTAGATCAAGAACTTTCTAACTTTACAATCACATTAGTAGAAAATTTACAAAATATAGATAAATACCATAAACACCATAGGTTTGATGAGGCTGTAGATATTATTAAAAAGTTTAATAATCCACCTGCTATTGATTATATAGAAGATCAACCTTATATAATTCCTGATTTTTTTGTAGAAGTTAATGATGATATTAATATTAAAATTAATAATGATTATTATCCTGATATAGTAGTATCAAATGCATTTAAAACTAAAAATGAAGATATCAAAACAAAATTAAAAGAAGCACGTGATTTAGTAAGTTTACTAGAACTCAGAAAATCTACTTTATACAAACTTATCCTTATTATAGTTGAAAAACAAATCAGTTTTTTTATAGGAAGTGAGTTAAAACCATTAACGATGTCAGATGTTGCAAAAGAACTCGGGTTTGAAGAGTCAACAATCAGTCGTGCTGTTTCAAATAAGTATATAAAATGTGAAAGAGGTACATACTCACTAAAATCATTTTTTACCAATGAGGTATCTAAAAACCTTTCATCTGCTGAGATTAAAAATTATATCTCTAGTATCATTACGAATGAACCTCACGATAAACCATTTACTGATCAAGATTTAGTAGATATGGTTATGCAACGATATAATATGAAAATGGTAAGACGTACTATTACTAAATATCGTGCAATATTAGATATACCATCATCAAAAGATAGAAAAAAAATCTATAAAATGCAACACTAAATAAAAAAGTACACTTCCTTATAAACTCTTAAAACAATTTTTTTCTTTTATTGAATCATTTATTTTCATATACAGAAGCAATAATATAATAATAGTATTTATTTTATACAAAATAAAATCTACAAAACAATTTTGTATTGACAAAAAAAGCAAAAATGTATGCAAAAAAAATTTACAATTTTTGAATTGCAAAATAAGATAAATTTTGTCCTAATTATTGATTGTTACTGTATTTATCGGCTTTATGAAGAAATTTTAAAATTTCTTTTTTTTTATTTTTGTTGTGGAACGCTTAATGCAATATACCTTGCGATACAAAATTAAATCAAAAGGAGTCAATATGTCAGAATTAAGACAAATTGCATTTTACGGTAAAGGTGGAATTGGTAAATCAACTACTTCTCAAAATACATTGGCGGCTATGTGTCACTACTATGGTCAAAAAATATTAATCGTTGGTTGTGATCCAAAAGCGGATTCTACAAGACTTATTTTACATGAGAAAGCGCAAAATACAATTATGCAACTTGCTTCAGAAGCTGGTACAGTTGAAGATTTAGAATTAGAAGATGTATGTAAGCCAGGTGCTGCAGAATTTCACCCAGAAGATGATGAAATTACAGAAGGTTACATTATGTGTACAGAGTCTGGTGGTCCTGAGCCAGGTGTTGGTTGTGCTGGTAGAGGTGTTATTACAGCAATTAACTTTCTTGAAGAAGAGGGTGCTTATGATGACGAATTAAATTTCGTATCTTATGACGTTCTTGGGGATGTTGTTTGTGGTGGATTTGCTATGCCAATTAGAGAAGGTAAAGCTCAAGAGATCTACATCGTTATGTCTGGTGAGATGATGGCTATGTATGCTGGTAATAATATTTCTAAAGGTATTTTAAAATATGCAAATACTGGTGGAGTTAGACTTGCTGGTCTTATTTGTAATGCTAGAATGACAGATAGAGAATACGATCTTGCAAAACAATTAGCAAAATCACTTGGTACACAAATGATTCACTTCGTTCCAAGATCTAACCACGTTCAAAGAGCTGAGTTAAGAAGAATGACAGTTGTTGAGTATTCACCAAAACATGATCAAGCTATGGAATACAAAGAGTTAGCTAGAAAAATCATTGCAAATGACTTAAAAGTTATCCCAACTCCTTTAGAGATGGATGATCTTGAAGCATTATTAATGGAATTTGGTTTAGAAGATGATGCTGATGAAGCAATCGTAGGACAAAAAGAAGAAGCGTAATCGCTTTTTCTTATAGAAAAAAGTTAAAAAAGTTAAAAAAAATTAAAATTTAGGAGATTATTATGTTTATATGTGGATACCACTTCCCAGCAAGTGAAGGAAACGATGTTTCTTTTGATAAAGTAGTAGAAAAAGTTAACGAAGGAATTGATGCTAAAGGTAAAAAAGTATCTTTAACAGCAGAAACAGCTAAAGGTGAGATTTTATATAACATCGAAGTTGAAGAAGGTTCATTTGCACATACTGCATTTGTTGATTACTATACAAATACAGAAGTTGTACCAAATGCTGAAGATTGGAAAATGATTTATTACACTAATAAATACCAAATCAGTGAAGTTTCTAAACAAATTGATGGTGCATCTACAAAAGAACTTTGTCAAAAATTAGATGATATGAATCTTTACAGAGTTAAAGTAGCATAATTATATTTTAGTTCAACAAAATCGGTTTTGATTTTGTTGAATACAAACGAAAAAGAAAGGAAGACTTATGGGTAATGAAGAATTAGAAGCTTTACAACAAGAAGCTATCAAAGAGGTTTTAGAAGTATATCCTGCAAAAGCTGCAAAAAATAGAGCGAAGCATTTAGGTGTTGATACACCAGAAGGTGTTAAAGGTGCTTGTGATAAAACAAGATCAAATAAACAAACTGTACCAGGTGTTATGTCTCAAAGAGGATGTGCTTATGCTGGATCTAAAGGTGTTGTTTGGGGACCAATCAAAGATATGATTCATATTTCTCATGGACCAGTTGGTTGTGGGCAATATTCAAGAGCAGGTAGAAGAAACTACTATATAGGTACAACAGGTGTTGATACATTTGTAACAATGAACTTTACAACAGATTTTACTGAAAAAGATATTGTATTTGGTGGAGATACTAAATTAACAAAAGCTCTTAAAGAAATAGATGAATTATTTCCTTTAAATAATGGTATTTCAATTCAATCTGAGTGTCCAATTGGTTTAATTGGTGATGATATTCAAGCTGTTGCAAAAATACATAAAAAAGCTTCAAATAAGCCAACTATAGCAGTTTCTTGTGAAGGTTTTAGAGGGGTTTCTCAATCACTTGGACATCACCTTGCAAATGATGCAATTAGAGATGAAGTTATGACAGATACATCACATAGACAAAACTTTGAATCAACAGATTATGATGTTGCTATCATTGGTGATTATAACATTGGTGGGGATGCATGGGCATCTAGAATTCTTTTAGAAGAGATGGGATTAAGAGTTATTGCTCAATGGTCTGGTGATGCTTCTTACAAAGAGTTAGCTATTGCACCTAAAGCAAAACTGAACTTACTTCACTGTTATAGATCTATGAACTATATCTCAAGACATATGGAACAAGAGTTCGGTATACCTTGGATGGAATATAACTTCTTTGGACCTTCAAAAACTACAGAGTCTTTAAGAAAAATTGCTGAGTTCTTTGGACCAGAAGTTCAAGAAAAAACAGAAGCAGTTATTGCTAAATATACAAAAATGACTGATGAAGTTATTGCTAAATATAGACCAAAATTAGAGGGTAAAAAAGTTATGCTTTATGTTGGTGGATTAAGACCAAGACACGTTATTGGTGCTTATGAAGATTTAGGAATGGAAATTATCGGTACTGGATATGAGTTCGGTCATGGTGATGATTATAAAAGAACTAAAGAAGATTTAGGTAGAGCTACATTAATCTATGATGATGTTAATGAGTACGAATTAGAAAAATTTGTTCAAAAATTAAAACCAGATTTAGTTGCTTCAGGTGTTAAAGAAAAATATGTTTTCCAAAAAATGGGATTACCATTTAGACAAATGCACTCTTGGGATTATTCAGGACCATACCATGGTTATGATGCATTCGCAATATTCGCAAAAGATATGGAACTTGCTATGAATTCACCAGTATGGACTCATACAAAAGCACCATGGGAAACAAAAACTGAAGAGATAGGAGCTTAAGATGCAAGACGTTGAAAATATTGTAAATGGACAAAAACTGTTTCTAAAAGAAGAATACCAAACTTCATTAGCGGCAAAAAAAGAATTTGAAGGTGGTATGGGTGCTATAAATCCTGCTAAAGTTGCAGAAGTTCAAGAATGGACTGAGTCATGGGATTATAGAGAAAAGAACTTAGCAAGAGAAGCTATTACAGTTAACCCTGCTAAAGCTTGTCAACCATTAGGTGCTATCATGGTAGGTTTAGGTTTTGAAAATACAATGCCTTACGTTCATGGTTCACATGGTTGTGTTGCTTACTTTAGATCATACTTTACAAGACACTTTAAAGAACCAACTCCTTGTGTTTCTGATTCTATGTCAGAGTCAGCAGCTGTATTTGGTGGTTTATCAAATATGAAAGATGGTTTAAGAAACTGTAACGCTATGTATAAACCTGAGATGATTTCTGTATCTACTACATGTATGGCAGAAGTTATCGGTGATGACTTAGGTGCTTTTGCAATCGGTGCTGTTGAAGATGCTGAAGGTGAATTAGATAATACTTTAATCACTTATGCTCATACACCATCATTTGTTGGATCACATATTACAGGTTATGATAATATGATGAAAGCAACTTTAGAGCAATTATCAATTGGTAAAGAAGCTAAAGTAATTGATGAAGGAAGAATTAATATTATTCCTGGTTTTGAACCATACTTAGGATCTTTAAAAGAGATTAAAGAGATATCTTCATTATTCAGTGATAAAATTGTTATGTTAGGTGATCATGAAGAGCAATGGAATACAGGAGCTGGTGAATATACATTATATGCTGGTGGTACTCCATTAGAAGTAGCTAAAACTGCAATTAATGCTGAAACTACTATCTCTTTACAAAAGTATTCTACTATTCAAACTGCAAAAACTATTAAAAACAAATGGAAACAAGGTTTTGAAAACTGTAATCCAATTGGTTTAAGTGGTACAGATGGTTTTGTTATGAAACTTGCTGAACTTACAGGTAAAGAAGTTCCTGAAGAACTTAAAAACCAAAGAGCTCAACTTGTTGATGCTATGCAAGATTCTTATCCATATATGCATGGTAAAAAGTTTGCTGTTTATGGTGATCCAGATTTCTTACTTGGTCTTGTTTCATTTATTATTGAGATGGGTGGTATTCCAACTCACGTATTATGTAACAACGCTCCAAGAAAAGGTTGGGAAGCAGATATGCAAGCTGTTATTGACAAATCTGATTGGAAAGAAGAGTGTAATATCTGGCCAGCTAAAGATTTATGGCACTTAAGAAGTTTATTATTCACAGAGCCAGTTGATTTCTTAATCGGTAATGTTTATGGTAAAGAGTTATACAGAGATACAAAAACTCCATTAATCAGAATTGGTTTCCCAATTTTTGATAGACACCACTTACATAGATATTCTATCAGTGGTTACAAAGGTTGTTTAAATCTTTTAACATGGATTACAAATGCAGTTCTTGATCAATTAGATGAAGAAACTAAAGATATAGCTAAAACAGACTACTTCTTTGACTGTGTAAGATAATTAGAAAATTTTATTCCGAAATTTACGAAACTAGAAGATTTTTCTTCTAGTTTTTTTTAGAAACTTGTTATATATTAAGATATATAACGATATCATTTTGACAGTTATAACGACTTTTTTTTAAGCACCGTTATATACTAGAATATATAAGGAAACAGTGTGGAATTTATTTCATCTTTAACAATATTTAATAGCGATACACCATTATTACTCGAGAAAAGAATTTTATTATTAGGATATATCGAGGAACTAGGATCTATTAGTAAGGCAGCTAAAAGAGTACCCATGAGTTATAAAACTGCATGGGATGCTATCGATGCCATTAATAACCTTTGTCCTACTCCTGTTGTAGTAAAATCTACAGGTGGAGTAGGTGGTGGTGGAGCGATTATTACCCCTTATGGTAAAAACTTAATTAAAACATATTCGACCCTTCAAAGAGAACATGAAAAGTTTTTATCACAATTGACAAAGATGACAGATTTTAACACAGGCGCCCTTAAATCTTTAGAAAGGTTTTCAATGCAAATAAGTGCTAGAAATCAAATACAAGGTGTTGTAGAACATATGGAGTTTGGGAAGGTAAATGTATCAGTTTATCTAAAACTAAAAAGTGGATATACATTAGTGAGTGTTATCACAAATGGTGCCATAGAAAATTTAAATTTAAAAATTGGTGATGAAGTTGTGGCTATATTTAAATCAAGTTGTGTTCTTTTAACTACTGATTTAAGTTTAAATATCAGTGCAAGAAACAAGTTTCAAGGTACAGTTACAAACATAAATCAAGGTGAAGTAAATAGTGAAGTATTAATAGATATAGGAAATGGTGATAAAATCGCTTCTGTTATAACTAAAAATGCCACTGGAAGTTTGGACTTAAAAGTTGGTGATAGTGTAAGTGCTATTATAAAATCATCAGATGTGATGATAGGCAAGTAAGGAGATAAAGATGTTAAAAAAAGTAGTATTAGGAAGTTTATTATTGATTAGTTCGATGACAGCAGGGACTATAAATATTGCAGTTGCTGCAAATGTTAGTTATGCGATAGATGACTTAAAAAAAGAGTTTAATACACTCTATCCAGATACAAAAGTAAATGTTACACTAGGAAGTAGTGGAAAACTAACAGCACAAATTAAAAATGGTGCCCCATATCAGCTTTTTATGGCAGCAAATATGAAATACCCTCAATCATTGTTTACAGATGGTATTGCTGTAACTAGACCACTTATTTATGCACAAGGAAGTTTAGCTTATTTAAGTAGTAAAAAACAAGATTTTTCAAAAGGTATAGAGTTAGTGAAGAGTGCAAGTATAGGAAAAATCGCAATAGCAAACCCTAAAACAGCACCTTATGGAAAAGCTGCCGTTGAAGCTATGAAAAATGGTGGAGTTTATGATAGTGTAGTAAGTAAATATGTCTATGCAGAATCTATCTCACAAACAGTATCTTATGCTGTAACTGCTACAGATATCGGTTTTATAGCAAAGTCTTCACTGTATAGTCCTAAAATGTCTCAATACAAAAAAGGTATAAACTGGGCAGATGTAGATCCTAAATTATATACTCCTATCAATCAAGGTATGGTAGTACTTCAAAATGGAGAATCAAATAGTGAAGTGAGTGCCTTTTATACATTTATGTTAAGTAGTAAAGCTAAAAAAATATTAAATGATTTTGGATACTTGGTACCATGAGTAGTTTAATTGCAACAGTTTCGCAAGTAGAGTCTTGTGATAGTTTGCATATAGTAAAGTTTGATCTTCATGGTCAAACTTTATCTATGATGAGTTTAGATTTAAGTGAGAAAATAAAAATAGGAACTGTTGTAAAATTAGCAGTAAAACCATCTCATATAGCAATAGCAAAAAATTTTGTGGGTGATGTGAGTTATTCAAATCAGCTTGATGTTACTATAAAAGATTTAGAAAATGGACAACTTTTAAGTAGTGTGAAATTGGATTTTTTTGATACTACTTTGGAGTCAATAATTACAGTAAATTCATCAAAAAAGATGAACTTACAAGTAGGAGATAAAGTGAAAGCATTTATTAAAGCAAGCGAAATTTCAATAGATGAGATTATAAATGATTGATATATTACAAAATATAGAGTTTGAACCTTTTATATTGTCATTTAAACTAGCTGGACTTACTACAATTATTTTATTTATTATTAGTATTCCTCTTGCTTGGTATTTATCACAAACAAAATCAAAATGCAAGCCATTTTTAGAAGCTTTGACTGCTTTACCTATTGTTTTACCACCTTCTGTTTTGGGTTTTTATATTTTAGTAGCTTTATCTCACAACTCACCTATTGGTGTGTTTTTTGAAGATGTTTTTGGGATAAAATTGGTATTTAATTTTACTGGTTTAGTAGTTGCGAGTTGTTTTTACAGTTTACCTTTTATGGTACAACCACTTCAAGGTGGCTTTGAATCTATAAATAAAAATATGCTAGAGGCTAGTTATATTGCAGGAAAAAGTAAACTAGAAACGATAGTAAAAGTAGCTATCCCAAATATAAAACCAGCACTTATGACAGCAATTATCGTGACTTTTGCCCATACAGTTGGGGAGTTTGGAGTTGTACTTATGGTGGGTGGAAGTATCCCTAGTGAAACAAAAGTAGCTTCTGTTGCTATTTATGAGTTCGTTGAGATTATGGATTATAAGTCTGCTCATATATATAGTGCTATTATGGTTGTAATTAGTTTTGTAGTATTATTAAGTGTTTACATATTTAATGGCAGACAAAACAAGAAATTTGGAGTGTAGAAGATGGAGCTAGTTTATTTTATACTAGTAATTTAAAAGTTAATATGCCAACATAT
>Ga0193953_1001114_pt1 | contig 12995 bp, 4 predicted proteins | sample BB_4_MG_FD_140325 | JGI IMG/M metagenome (GOLD analysis project Ga0193953, IMG submission 140325) | Microbial mat bacterial communities from the Broadkill River, Lewes, Delaware, United States - BB_4_MG | ecosystem: Environmental > Aquatic > Freshwater > River > Microbial mats | place: USA... | reverse complement strand
GTATTCAATTGACTAAAAAATAAAACAAATTTTATGGGAGTAAAGGTTCTTTTAGCAGTGTTAACATTGATGACTTCTTCAATGATTATGGCTCAGACGTATTCAAATGATAAAGAGAAGTTTGTAAAAGAATTTCAAAAATCACTCAATGAATATGGTAGAGGTGAGTTTCATGATTTCGCCAAAAAAGAATTGCCCGCTTTGTTGCTTGAATCAACAGAGTTCCCAAACGACTACTTCGCGAAAATGGTTGAGACGTGTAATCAAATTGAATTAAAACGTCTTAAACCTTATCCTGAAGTTTATAATTATGTCTATTCAGTAAGTGCCTTCGTGAAAAGCAAACAATCAAACGAAAGCTATGTCGCATGGCACAGCTCTGTAGATAAATTACTTGATGGTAGAAACGTCAAAAAATTCTCAGATTTTATTGATATGTCCGCTGGTTTTTTCTCGGAAGGGAGAATTGCAGAATCATCCAATTTTGCTTGGTACTATGTGGGCGGAACCTACGAGTTTAAATACGATAAAAAGGCATTTATCAACTTTGAAGGTGGTAACTTGGTTTGTCGTGTGATTTCTAAACGATCTCAAGATAAAGGAGAGGTTTTAGATAGTTTGAACGTTATTAATACTTCAGGGGAATATGATCCGAGTTTGAAGAAATGGATCGGCTCTGGTGGACAAATTACATGGGAAAAGGTTGACCTAGATCCTACTAAAACGTTTGCAGAGATTACCAATTATGATGTGTCACTCAAAACTTCTACGCTGAGAATTGACACCGTGAATATTACAACGCCTTACTTTAATCAGCCAATTCAAGGTATGATGACAGATCGAGCGTTTAAAGTGAATCGCGAAGAGGACAAGGTATATCCTCAGTTTTTGTCTTTTGAACGTAAATTGTTGATCGCGAATATTGTTCCTAATGTTGATTATATCGGTGGTTTCGCAATGCAAGGGTCGAGCTTCGTTGGGGCAGGGACAAATGCGGAACAAGCTCAAATCACATTGAAAAAAGACGATAATCCATTCATTCTAGCGAAAGCAAAAGAAATTTTCGTCAAAAAAGACAAGATTGCAATAAACAAAGCTGTCGTTTCGATGTATTTCAATACGGGAGATTCGTTGTATCATCCAGGGATTAATTTCAATTACGACCTAGAGAAAAAAAGCATTCAATTGGCAAGAACGAAATCTGGACTTGGTCAAGCTCCCTTTCAAGATTCATATCACCAACTTGATGTCTATGTGCCAAAAGTAACTTGGGATATTGATGCGGATAACGTGTATTTTACATACGAATTTGGAACAAGTCAAGAACAGAAAATTGCTTCCTTTGAATCAAAATCTTACTTCGATGCACAGGTGTACGACAAACTACAAGCCCAAGCGGCCGTGCATCCATTGGTGGCGCTCTCAAGGTATTGTTATAAATACGATGAGTATGTCATTTCTGAAGGAACCGCGTCCACGGCGTTGGGAATGACAGTCTCTCAGGCTAAATCAACTTTGTTGACCTTGTCTAATATGGGGTTCATCAGTTATGATACGGAGAATCAAATGGTGACAATCAACGAGAAATTGGAAACGTTCGTAAAGGCGAAAGCAGGATCCAAAGATTTTGATAACATCGTGTTTACATGCGATTTTAGACCGAAAGAATTGAGAGGCTATTCTGATGATCAAATCGAAAATGATCCGTATTTAAAGTCTGTTCAGGAATTGTACAAACGCCAAAATGAAGAACGAAGAATCAAAGAAAATTTCGGGGTGTTGAACTTAACAACGCTCGATTTAGACCTAGAAGCAGTGGATAATGTCGTTATTTCTGCTTCGAAAAATACTGTGGTGTTTCCTGAAAATAGCGAAGTGAAAGTAAAACAAAACCGCGACTTCAATTTTGCTGGTTGGGTAAATGCCGGAAAACTTGAGGTGAATACAAAAGCTGCCAAATTTGAATATGATAATTATAAACTGAACTTGTTAAGTACAGAGGAAGCATTATTTAGAGTGCGACCATTGAAACAAGAGGATGGAACGCGCTCAATTGCAATGGTTTCTAGCTTGATTGGTATCGCAGGTGAAATCTTAATCGATGATCCTGAAAATAAATCAGGAAATAAAAAAGGATTTGAAAATTATCCTCAGTTGAAATCAACTACAAGCTCAAAGGTATTCTATAACTCAGATAAAATCTATCGAGGAGTGTATGATAGTACGCGTTTCTATTATACCGTACTTCCTTTTGAATTGGATAGTTTAAATGATTTCAAAGAACGTGCATTCAGATTGAAAGGTGAATTAACGTCTGCTGGAATCTTCCCTAAAATCAATGAAGACCTCAAAATTATGCCGGATTATTCGTTTGGTTTCTCTACGAAAGCTCCAGCTGGTGGGTATAAGTTTTATGGTACTGAAGCTAAGTATGAAAACCAAATCGCATTATCGAATAATGGTCTGCAGGGTTCTGGTACAATCAATTTTGTCCACTCTACTTCTGTTTCAAATGCGCTGGCTTTCTTGCCTGATTCTACAGTAGGAATTGCACAGTTCGAAAACAGACCAATGGCTACAGGTGTGGAGTTTCCTGATGTTACCGCGAAGGATGCATACATTACTTACATTCCTAAACAGCAAATCTTAAGGGCAAAATCAACACCGAAGAATGAAATGGTGTTCTTCGATAAAGAAGCTCGATTTAGAGGAACGGCTACTGTACGTCCTACGGGAATGACAGGGGCAGGGTTGATGACTTTCGTTAGTGCAACCTTAGTTTCAGATAACTTCAGATACAAGCGTTACGATGTTGATGCGGATACTTCTGGATTTAATCTTAAAAATGAAAGTGATGACTTAGAAGAAGATCCTTTGGCATTTAAAACGGATAACGTGAATGCTCATGTTTCGTTTAAAGACAGAAATGGTGTGTTTAAATCCAATGAAGGTGAATCTGTAGTCGAATTCCCAGTGAATCAATACATGTGTAAGATGGACCAGTTTACGTGGTTGATGGATGAATTGTCGATTGAAATGGAAAAGAAAGAGGATGCGCAATTGGCTATCAATTCGGGTGTTGATTTAGTTGGTCCTAACTTCTATTCTACTCACCCTAAACAGGATTCACTTCAATTTAGAGCTCCGAAAGCGAAGTTCGACCTAAAAGCAAAAACGATTTTTTGTGAGAAGGTGGAGTATGTCGATATTGCCGATGCTCGTATCTATCCAGATAGCATGAAATTGAATATTCGCAAAAAAGCAAAAATTGATAAGTTGCTTAATGCAGAGATCGTAGCGAATTACATTACAAAATACCACAGGTTCGAAAAAGCAGAAGTTGAAATTAAAGCGCGTAGAGATTACTCGGCACAAGGGCAGTATCCGTATTACGACTTAGATAGTAATGTGACCTACATCGCAATGAATGATATTGGATTGGATACTTCGTATCAAACAAAGGCTTCCGGGAAAATAGCGGCAGAGATTGACTTTAAGTTGAGCGATAAGTTCGATTATTATGGAGACGTGGCCATTCGTGCTGCAAATCCTTTAATCAGCTTCTCGGGTGCCACGCGTATTAACCATGGCTGTGAAAAGTTTGATCGTAACTGGATGGCGTTTACTTCTGAAATTGATCCGAAAAATATTCAGATTCCTGTTTCTGAAGAAATGAAAGATTTGGATGGAAAGGCTATCTCTGCAGGGATTGTGTGGAGAGATTCTCCTTCAACAGATAGTATCGCATTGTACCCAACATTCTTGTCTGCTTTAATTGATGAAAATGATCCGATTGTGATGACATCTAACGGGTACTTACAATACAATGCTGGTTCCAATGAATTCCAGATAGGATCGAAAGATAAATTGATAAATCGTGGAGAAAAAGGAAATTATATCGCTCTTCATACTGAAAGTTGTTCCATGAATGGTGATGGTGTCATTTCTCTGGGAATGGATTATGGCGATGTTGTGGTGGATGCCGTTGGGGTTGTAAATTACAATCAGCAAACTGGTGAGACTTCAATGAATATTACCGCAAGATTTGATATGGAGCTGGATAAAGGATTGATGCAAGATGTCGCAACAAGAATTAATGCGGTTGAAGGATTAAAACCAATGGATTTCAATTCAACAACGCTAGAGCAAGCTGTGATCGAATGGGATGACGAAAAAGCAGCGGATAAATTGAAAGATGAATACGTGCGTTTGGGTGAGGTTAAGAAATTACCTGATGGCCTACAGAAATCAATGACTATTTCAGGTTTGAGATTGAGCTCATTTAGAAGCGATAAAGTTCAAGATAGAGGGTTAATTACGAATGTGGAAAGTGCTGTGCTTGTAAGTATGTACGGAAAGCCTGTAATGAAATATGTTCCGTTTAAAGCCTTCTTCCAACAGATTTATTCGAAAGCCGGTGGTGATATGTTTACGACTTACATCAATATCCCAGGGGGGCGCGATTATTTCTTCCATTACTCGATGCAGAAAAAAGATGGTACGCTGAAAATTAAAACAGGCGATCAGGAATTAAGCGCTCCGTTAACGGAAATGAAAGAAGAAAAACGTAAGAAGAAAAACTTCAAATTTGAGGCGACGACTAACACCGTTTACCTTGCGAAGTTTATGAACCTATTTAAATAATTGAAGAATTGAGATTGAAACATGTCGTGTTGACAGCAGTTATATTTGAACCTTTTACTGATTTAATCGTACTATAAGCTTGATATATAATTCAATGTGCGTGAAAAATTAAATGAAAGGATTAAGACATACGATTAATGTCCTTGTTTTTATTGTGGTTTCTTTTGTCTCTTTTTCACAAGGAGAAGCGGAAATAAATGAGAGTGCAGGGAAGTTGTTCGAGAAAGAGCAATACGTCGATGCTACGCCATTATATTTACAGTTACTTTCACTAAATCCTACCAGTGCGGACTATAATTTTCGCTATGGTGCGTGCTTGTTATTTAATTCTACACAGAAGCCTGATGCGTTACGTTATTTAAATTTTGCCGTCAAAGAACCAGGTATCGATCCTCGTGCGTTTTATTTTCATGGAAAAGCTTTACACCTAAATTATCAATTCGAAGATGCAAAAGCGAGTTATAAAAGGTACCTCGCCAATCGGGATAAAAAAGATAAACGTTATTTAGTAGAACGTGAAATTGAAATGTGCGACAATGGTAAAAAATTATTGGCACAATTCACGGATATTATCGTTTCTGAAAAACAAGAAATCGATAACGATAAATTTTTTCGTTTGTATAAAAACATGCAAACAATCGGGGGAGATATCCTTGTGAGTGCAGAGTTTCAATCTAAATTAGATAAGAAAAAAGGGCATGTACCCATTGTGCATTTTCCACCTAATGCAAAAGCAATCTATTATTCCAGTTATGGTGATGATGAATCAACGGGGAAAGACATCTTTATCCGTCGTAGGTTGCCAAATGGTGGGTGGGGAGATCCTCAAATTCTTCCGGGTGCTGTCAATACGAACGAGGATGAAGATTTCCCTTACATGCATCCCAGTGGCGATTTCCTGTATTTCAGTTCGCGCGGACATAACTCCATGGGGGGATACGATGTGTTCTTCTCTAGATTCAATCCGAATATCAACGGTTTTGGTAAACCGGAAAATGTAGATTTTGCAATTAGTTCTCCAGATGATGATTTGTTCTATGTGGTAGATTCATTGCACAAAAACGCTTACTTCGCTTCTTCACGTCAAAGTCAGAATGGTAAGTTGCATGTCTACAATGTGCGTGTTGCTCGTGTGCCGATTCAAGAGGTAATTGTAATGGGGGATTTCCTTTCAGAGATCAATCCAGATAATAAATCGATGTTCGTAACTGTAACTTCTAATACCAATGGCGCTGAGGTAGGGAAGATTAAATCAAACGCAAAAGGCAAGTACTCTTTTGTATTTCCAAAAGGGGGAAAATACAATTACGAAGTTACAGTCGACGGTAGCGAAGATGTCTACAAGTTTTTAGTTGAATTGCCTTATCTTGATGAATTCAGACCATTGAAGCAAAAAGCGATTCACGCTATGGTGGATGGTGTCGAGATTGTACGAATCGTGAACTTGTTCAATGAGGAAGTGGAAGGCGCCGAAGCAATCATTGCAGATGTCATCCGAAAACGTGCAACCTTAGATGTTAACGTGGATCAATTTGATTTGAAAGAATTGGATGCACAACTGGAATTGAATTCTGTTTTGGCGGAAATGGGCTTCAAAGATATGTCTTTGTTGGAAGTGAGCGATCAATTGGGAGAATTGGCAATTACGGAGAAACTGAAGCAAGAAACGGCCAATCGCATCGAGTCAAACCTTTCTGTAGAAATTATAGAGAAGTCGGATCGTATCAAGCAATTGGATGATGAAATCAATGGCCTGTTAACAAAGGCAGAATCGACTTCTTCTGTGGGAGAAAAGCACGAGATTTTATTGCAGGCGCAACGTTTGGAGGTGGAGAAAAATCAATTGGCTCAGGAGATTAAAAGTCTGGATGTTCTGATTGATCAGGCACTAGAAACAACGGGAAATTCAGATAGTGAGGTAGGTGTAATTCAAATTCTTGAAAATAAATACAATGCGCTACTTGCTGCGGATAAGGAAGAGGAGGCATTAAAATTATTAGCGAAGAATAAGGATGCAATTAACAATACGCGTAGCTTGTCCCCAAATCAAATGGTGAATGATTTGGTCGCGAAAAGCCTTAAATTGACCGAAGAAATTAATGGATTTCAAGCACAACAAACCGAATTCGAGAAAACAAAAAGTCAACTGAAGTCTGAACTGGTTCTGCTTAAAAATGAGTATGCAAATGCCAAGAAAAAGGATTTTGATCGCTTGAGAAATGAAATTGCAGAGAAAGAATCCGAGATTGAAATGGTCAGCGAGTATCAAAAGCAAGTTAAAGCAAATATCACGGAGAAAAACATCGAGTTAGGTGTGTTGGATAACAATATTGCTTCACTTCAAAAAGCCATGTTAAATGAGGATATCGCTGCAATCGATAAGGCGAAGGTGGATGCTTCAATTAAAAATGCGGATGATGTAGTTGTGGAGATAGAGAACAATGCCATTGAATCGCAATTGGCCGACCTGGTGGAACAAAACCCTGAGCTAAATCCGGATTATATTCCAGTAGATGGAGGGAACGAGGTTGGTGCAAGTCAAGTTGCTTCAATCCAAGAGGACTACCAAGAACGAAAAGCCGAAATTCTTGCAGATGACAAGCAATCTGAATTAGAAAAGAACAAAACTTTACTGGCCTTAAATGAAACTGCACAGAATAACGCGACTTCACGTAAGGAGAAAATAGAACAGGCCATCTCCATACAAGGTGAAAGTGAACAGTTAAATACGGAAAGCGCCGCACTTCAAAACTTAATGGAGGAACTGAAATCGGAACAGACGAACATCCTGGCAACGATTTCAGATATTGAAAATCCTTCTGTGGCACTGTCAGTAGAAGATGTCATTGCAGAATTTGCACCGGATTACACTGCGGATAAACAAGATATTCAGTCTTCAGATAAAACGGAATTGGAAAAAGCAGAGGCGCTTCAATCGCTAGAAACGGAATTACTCGATGATATTCAAAACGAACTCGAAGGGGTAGAAAAAGACCTTAAAAAGAATGCAGACGATACAGAACTGTTGGCGAGAAAAGAAATGCTTTCGGAGTTAGCGATTCAAAAAAACAGTGAAATAGCAGAATTGAATCAGACCATCAATGCATTGAATCAAACAACGTCTGTGTTGACGGAAAAAAGTGTGATGGATAAAGTTGCTCCTGGGTATGAGGAGTCATTGAAAGACATTACTTCAAATCAATCTCTTAACGAAACGGAACGCTTAGAGGCTGAACAAAGTCTTGAAAAACGTACAGTGAATCAATTGAAAGATCAATTGGCAGAGGTCGATAAGGCATTGAGAAAGGACGATGCTAATACATCCTTAATCGCTGAAAAAGGAATTTTAGGTGAACTCATCGAATCAAAAGAACGCCGTATCGAACAGCTTGAGAATCAAATCGATGCTTTGGATAATGTCGAGGCTCCTGAATTGTCTTCAGCGGATGTGCTTTCGGAAGTTGCGCCAAATTATGAAAGCGATAAGAATGAGATTGTCAATAATTCGAGTTTCTCGGAACTGGAAAGAGAAGAGGCTTTGTTGAAGCACGAAGAGGAATTGGTTGACGATTTATTAAAGGAACTTGCTCAAATAAACGAGTCATTAACTACAAACGAGAACGATAAGGTTTTACAAGCCAAGAAAACGGCAACGGCTCAATTGTTAGAATCAACACAAGCGTCTGTTGTATCAATCGAAAATAAGATCACACAGCTAAAATCAACAGCGGAAACGAATTCGAATACCACAGAAGTCACTGTTGAACGTAGCGAAATTGAAGCGGCATTAAATCAGGAGTTGGTGCGCTCGTATCAAAATGAAAAAGGGGCCTTGCTCGAAGAAGGAAATGGCGACTTTGCATCAAATGAAGCATTGTTAGCTTTAGAGGTCAATCAGTTGAATGCGCTTCAAACTAAAAAAGAAGCAATTGAAAAACAACTGGCTAAATCTCCAGAGGATGTTCAGTCCTTAATGGAATTGGAAGTAATCAATGAATTGATTGATGCGCAAGTGGAAACTGTGGCATCGCAAAAGGATAAAGCGATTGAGTCAATATCAGCATTGCAGGTCATAGAATATCAGAAGAAAGTTGATAACGATTATCCATTCGATATTGCTGCAATTAACGGTTCTACAAGTGAGAATAAAGCACAAGAAGCTGTAGATCGTGAACAGGAGTTACAAGCGCGTTTAGAGAAAGCCATTGATGCAAACAAAAAGAAATTGAGTCGTTCTTATTCCGTGACTATAGATCTGGAAAACTTGGTTTTAGAACGTGCAATCAATGAAAGTAAGGAACGCGAAAATGAAGCGAAAGCAAATGTTCCTGATACGCATATTGCAGATACACAGAAGGAAAAAACGGAGTTCATTGAGCAAATACGAGATGAATCACTTGGTGAGGGAGATCAATCCATGACGCAGGAGTATACAACCATCAACGAGTTGAAGGCGCAAGATCAAGTGTTGGCATTTTATAAAGAGCAATTAGAAGCTCAATTGGTTAAGAAAACGCAGGAATTAGAATCAACGGAGGACAAAGATAAGGTGCAGTCTGAAATTGATTGGGTGAATGAGGAAATTGAAGCAGTTGCTGAAAAACGTAGAAGAATTAGCGTTTCAATTGGAACATTGGAGCAAAGAACGATCGCCAATAAATCGTCTGAAAATTCAGATGAAGAAATTGCAGCCTTGGAGAATAAAGTTGTTGACCTTGAAGCACAATTGACTTCTTCGGAGTTGTCGAAATCGGAACGTTCCAAATTGGAAAAAGAATTGATTCAAGTTGAGAATGATATTGTAGTGCGCGAGAACACAGTTATTTCAAATCAGATTGAATCTACCCAAAAAGAAAACGAAAGCATAGCAGCGGAATTGGCACAGTTTACTTCTGAATCGTCTAAAGCACAAAAAGCAGTAGAATCGAATTCGGCTGAGCAAAAGTTAATCGAACAATTGGTAGAAGATGCCAATGATTCTAAGTCTGAAGCTGAAAAGAATTATTTGTTGAATCAAGCCGCATTGAAACAAGAAATCCTAAATGCAGAGGTGGCATCTTTAGTTAAAGATGAGAAAATAAACGAACTGGAAGAACAAAATGACGTTTCATTAACGTCGCGAGAAGAGTTAGAACAAAAACGAAGAACCTTTACCGTGCGTATTGGTGACTTGTCAACCGAGATTATTCAAGTTGAGGGACAAATCGAACAAGCAAAGAAAAAAGAGTTACCAGCATTGGGAACAAGAAAAGCTTCGCTAGTGGCAGAAAAAGCCTTGGTAGAAGCACAATTGAGAGAGGTTGAAGAACGCTTGGTAAAGGTCTCAAATGAGGTGAGTGTAATCAGTCCACAAGCCTTGGAAACGGAATTGTCTTTCAATGAAGAACGCAAATTGGCTTCAAATGAAAATTACAAGGAGTACTATCTTGCTGCGAATGAAGCTTTGGACATTGAAGAACAAATTGGTAAATTAGAGTTGGAGATTAAAAAGGAACAAACCGAAGTAAATCAATTGTTGGCTGGTTCTGATAATGAAGATGAGATTCTTCTTAAAGTGAATAACATTAAAACAAAGCAAGCAGAAATTCAACGCTTGAATATCGATTTGATTCAAAAGAAATATGAAGCAGAAAACAAGTTACCTGAAAATAAGGATGATGCTATGAAGATGCAAAACCTAATTATGAGAGGAGTGCAACCGTTGAAGGTGGCTGCCGTTGCTGCTGCAATCATTCAAATGCCAACAACAGGACTAGCAATCAATGAAAGTGAACCAAGCATTTATTCTGCAGAGAATCCAATTCCGGTTGGAGTAGAGGCGCCATCAGGATTGGTTTATCGTGTTCAGATTGGTGCATTTGCTAAACCGATTCCGCAAGATTTATTCAAAGAGTTTAATCCGGTATCGGGAGAGAAAATTGGAACGACAAATATTACTCGATATATGGCCGGTTTCTTTAATAACAGCGCGGATGTAGTGAACGCACGTACTCAGATTAGAGGTTTGGGATATAGCGATGCGTTTGTAGTGGCATATTGTGATGGTGAGCGTATTGGCTTTGGAGAAGCAAGACGAAGAGAAGCCGCAGGGACGTGTGTGCCGAAAGGAACGAATGAAATGATGATCGAGGTAGCTACAAATACGGCTATTAAACTTGGTTTACCTTTAACGAACGAAGTTCAAGATGTTCCCGAATTGACTTATAATCAAGCTCCTGGTGCAGTGGAAGCTGAACCGATTGAATTGAAAAAAGGATTGTTCTTTACAGTTCAAATTGGGGTGTTTAATCGCCCGGTATCTGAAGAAGAGATCTTCAACCTGCCTGATGTGTTAACTATCCGTTTACCTAATGGTCAAATGAGATATGCTTCTGGAATATTTGATTCTGCCGAGGAAGCGTTACCAAGACAAGATGAAGCGAGAATTGCAGGTATTCAAGGTCCTTTTATTACGGCATATTTTGAAGGGGAACGTATCTCAATTGCAAATGCAAGAAGAATCTTAATTGAACAGGGAGAAGGTGTCCTTCAATCGAATATTGAGAAGAATGAAGTGATTGAAGTTGTTGAGACACCAACTAATGTCATTCGCACGGATAGTGTGACTGCGATTCAACCGCGAGAGGTGACTTCCGAAATTACCGAAGAGTATATTCAGATCGTGACGAAGAAGAAATTCAACGATTTCCCAAGAGATGTACTGAATCGATACAACGCGGAAGGAAACTTCTACTTTGATGCAAAAGACAGCTTGGTGAAATCAATTATTTATTCGAATGTAGACGACCTGCCACGACTGTATAATTTTAGAAACGATATTGATACGGTATATATACCACGCGATGAGGTTTCGGATGATAATACCGTGATTTTATCAGTAAAATTGAATGATTCGCTGATCCCGGGAGATTTCATGGATTGGTTGTTGAGGTTCAATTATAGAAGAGAATTTGTCAAAACGGAACAAGGAAGAGAATTAAGAATTTTTGGAATTGAACCAAATGAGGTAGAGAAGGTACAGAACGATGTTCGTATATTTGCATTAGAGGCAGTAATCGTGGAAGAAACGATTTACGAATTAGAATTGAACGAAAATAAATAAGAAATGTCACAAGTAGAAACAGCGATAGAGGAAGAGGTAGTAGTAAAAGGGGTAGCTAAAAAAGGCTTAATTGTGATTAATGATGATTTTAATTCATTTGATCACGTGATTGATTCACTCATAAAAGTAGTGAAACATACGCCGATTCAAGCAGAACAATGTACTTGGTTAGTGCATTATAAAGGAAAATGTCACGTTAAAAGTGGCGATTACGCAGAACTAGAACCGATGTGCACAGCATTGTTAGATCGCGGAATTACCGCAGAGATTGTTGAATAAGCGATTTTAACAAAGGCTAAAAGATTGATTTTTATCGCTTAATGCAGATTGATCAAAAAAAACTACAATTAATTCGTTGTAGTTATTGCCAAAAGAAAAAAACGACTTATATTTGCACTCGCAATTGGCCCCGTAGCTCAACTGAATAGAGCACTACATTACGGCTGTAGAGGTTTCAAGTTTGAATCTTGACGGGGTCACAATAACCCAGATGCCATAAGGTGTCTGGGTTTTTTTTGTACCCACAACTGGTACCACAATGTTCTATTTGGTCGAAATACCTAGGACATAATACCTGATAGTTCACCTAAGTGCACAAAAGTCCAATAGTGCTAATTAAAATCAATTTGAAGTATAGAAAATAAGTATTGTTGCGAATCAATTGTTATTCAGTTCTAATAGAAGTTTTATTTTGAATCTTTGTCAAATGAATTTCGAGGATTATTGCGTATGATGTTCTTATGATTATTTCTCGTTATCCTGTTTCGATATCATATAATTTATGTTTAATTGCAAATACAACTAGACTTGCAACATTCGGACATTCAGTTTTATTAAGAATCGATTTTCTGTGAGATTCTATAGTTCTTACACTTTTAAACAAAATTTCCGCGATTTCTTTATTAGTTCGTCCTTTACAAATTAGTTTCAGTATTTCACGTTCACGTCGAGTTAATACTTGAATTTCATGAAAATTTGTAACACTGTTCATGTTAATTGTGTTAGAATGTAATGCCCGGTAACTTTCCCTATCATAGTAAAATCCATCTTCATAAACTGATTCAATTGCCTCAATTAGAGTCTCCATTGAGACGTCTTTTGATAGCACAGCATTAGCCCCCAGTTTTATTGCTTTAATTATATGGTACTCTGAATGAAACATTGACAAAACAATAATTCTTATTAAAGGATACCGATTCGATAATACCTTAAGGGTCTGCCATCCATCCATTACTGGCATCCTTATATC
>Ga0193953_1001110_pt1 | contig 13031 bp, 10 predicted proteins | sample BB_4_MG_FD_140325 | JGI IMG/M metagenome (GOLD analysis project Ga0193953, IMG submission 140325) | Microbial mat bacterial communities from the Broadkill River, Lewes, Delaware, United States - BB_4_MG | ecosystem: Environmental > Aquatic > Freshwater > River > Microbial mats | place: USA... | reverse complement strand
GGCGGCCGCCGATATCAAGGCAGCTGGTGTCGATGACCTCGCCATTGTCAAAAACGGCGATGTTGGTGGTGCCGCCGCCGATGTCGAGGTTGGCCACCACAGCGCCGCGCTTTTTCGCTTCCCCGGAGGCGTTGGCCCCTTTTCCGGCGATGATCCCCTCCAGGGCGGGCCCGGCGGTTGCCACCACAAACTCCCCGGCAAAATGGGAGAGGGCTTTCTGCACCTCGGCTGCGTTCTCTTTTCTGGCCGTCTCACCGGTGATGATGACGGCCCCGGTCTGGACCTGGTCAGGGGTGACCCCTGCCTTCTCGTACTCGGCCTTTACAATGAGGCGAACGCTCTCCCCGTCAATTTCCGAAGCGGACTTCAAAGGGGTGAAGTGGATGTCGCTTCGATAGACGACCTCCTTGTCAGCAATCTTAATTCGAGGCACGGATATCATGGAGGCCGTGTTTTCAATAGTAATCCGACTGAAAACCAGCTGAGTGGTAGAGGTTCCGATATCAATCCCGACGCTTAAGATGCTCTCTCTCATGTGTAAACCTTCGTCCTTTCCAATCTTGACCAGTGGCAGTCTGTTGCCACAAAAAAAGCCTGAAGATCTCCGTACCGCTGCACGGGTCTCCAGGCTTCATCGCCTGTTGGCACCTCCACGCCATTGTGGAGATTGCTATTTTTCGTTTGGCTCACGTCACCCCCGCAAGGGGGATGCGCTGTTCGTTAATTTCCCAGGGAATCCACCGGCGATCCCGCCGGGTCCTGGCAGGTCGCCTCATCCAGGGGGAAGTCAAAGAGCACCTTGGTGCCTCCCTTTCCCGATTCTGTGGTGAGGGTTCCAAAAAGCTTGTCTTTTACGATACTCTGAACGATCCGTGTTCCAAGGGCCCCTTGCCTGACCTGGCTCACATCAAATCCCACACCATCGTCGGTGATGGCAATGTTGCCGTAGGTGGATGCCTTGCAGACCTCCACACAGATCCGTCCTTTTTCACGGCCTTTAAAGGCGTGCTTAAGGCTGTTTTGAATCACCTCATTCACCACAAGGGCGATGGAGGTGGCCGTATCGGAGTTGCACATGATGAGGTCGCCTTCGATGCTGATGCGAACCTCCTTGCCCCCCACCACGGAGTAGTCCACGATGCTGCTCTTGATGCGCTGCAGCATGGTGAGAAGATCCACGTCATCCACGCCGTTCTGGGCGAGGATCTCATGGGTGGCGGCGATGCTCAGCACACGGCTGATGCTCTCGCTGAAAGCAGTTCGGGCGGAGACGTCATCCACGCGCCGGGACTGCAGCCGAAGGAGACTGGCGATGGTCTGCAGGTTGTTCTTCACCCGGTGGTGAATCTCCCTGATGGCGACAGACTTGAGAATCAACTCCTTCTCTTTGGCTTTCACGTCTGTCTCATCCCTCATTAACATCACGACTCCTGATACGTTCAGGTTCCTGTTCTTCATCATGGCGTATTTGATGTTCAGCACCAGGCTGCCCACCTTGACTTCGTTGTGGCTCAGCTGCTTCTTTTCCAGGATATCCTGAAATGTCACCTGGTCCAGGGCCATGTTGGAGAAGTGGATCCCTTCAAGCTTGTCTATATAACCGAGCTTTCTGTATATCGTTTCCGCAACCGGGTTCGCGTAAGTGGAGACCCCGGAGTCATCGAACATCACAATCCCGTCGCTGTCGTGGTACGGAAGGTTGTGGTCCTTGTGACGAGATGTCAGCAGGGCTTCCATCAGCTGTTCGGTGGTGCGGGACAGAACCCATAAATTGTTCTTGGTTTTCACATGATCGGTGACATCTTTTTCCGCAATGAGGACCCCGATAACCCGGTCTTCATCGTTTTTGATGGGAGAGACGTTCTGACGAACGTTTTTATTCTCCTGGGTCACGGCCCACATATCGGAGGTGGGCATCCCCACGTCCATGGTTCGCAGCACGGCCGGCTCTTTGCTTCTATACGCCAGCTCCCCCACAACAGACCCCTCGTAAAGGGATTCCAGGCTCTTGGGCTTGGCCTGGGCCACGACAATGGCCACGTCCGGATCCCGGGTGACACAGTCGATGAAGATATCCGCTCCGGTGCAGTCGGCAATCATGTCGAGATTTTCCGCCACTGCCTTGAGTTTCGCGATATCTTTGGCTGTCAGGTCGTTGTGTTTGCTGCAAAGTTCTTCGATCATGTGAATCCCCATTGATTCCGTGGCCAGTTGTTACCCGTTAAGCACAATAATCTTGGCAATCTCTTTCATGGAGCATCGCTTGTCCATGCTCAGCTTACGGATCCTGTTGTACGCCACTTCTTCGTTGATGCTGTAGGTCTTCATCAAAATACCTTTGGCCCGCTCCACCAGCTTTCGGCCCTCGAGCTGCCCCTGGGCTTTCTGCATGTCGCTTTCCATCTTAGCGATTTCAGCGCCTTTGGCCACGGCAATCTCAACCATGGGCAAGAGGGACTCTTCCTTGACAGGCTTCACCACATACCCCATGACACCGACATCCTTGGCCTGGTCCACAAACTCCTTGCCGCTGTATGCGGTGAGGAGCAGGATCCCGCCTGCGGTGTTCTCGTCCCGAATCATCCGGGACGCTTTGAGCCCATCCAAAAGCGGCATCTTGATGTCCATCAGCACCAGATCGGGCTTGTGCTTGCGGCACATCTCCACCGCGTCAAATCCATCGGAGGCCTCACCCAGCACCTCGTAACCCGCTCCTTCGAGAAGCTCTCGAATATCCATGCGTGTGATGGGCTCGTCATCTGCTATGACAATTCTATACCCCATGCCTTCTTACTCCTGATTTCCTCTACACTGGGAACGGTGACGGGTAAACCCCACCAAGATTCACGACAGCATATCCTGCAATATATCAAGGCCGATATTCGCCTTTGAACTCGACCGAATGATCTCTTTAACACCGGCATTTTCCAGAAAACGCTCTGCCCGTTCCACGTTGCACCCGTCCACATCCACCTTGGTCACAATACCGATCACCTTGCGGGTGAAGATGGTTGAAAACTGGGGTGGGAACAGGCTGCTGATCCGTGTGGCGTCCTGCACCATGGCCACCACATCGCAATCTGCGGATGAAGTGATCAGGGCCGGGTAAAAACGCCTGTTCTCCAAAAACTCACCGGGCGTGTCGATAAACCGGCCGGTGAACTCCACGGCCATGGTCTTCCGGGCAGAAAAATCTTCCCCCGAGAGCACCTGAATCAACGTGGTCTTCCCCACACCTGACTCGCCAATAAGCATCATCTTCTTGCCGTCAGCCATGGATCAGGACCGTGTCATTGCGACTGAGGCGTAAGACAACACCTCGTCAAAATAGTCAAGGACGCCCTTAAGGGCAGACTCCACACTGGCGACATCCCCCACCAGAACCAGGGAGCCACCGAACCGGTCCAGAAAACCGATTTCGACCCCTGCAGCCTTGGTGGCAATGTCAGCGGCAATAATAACACCCTCACTCGGCGTGATGGTCAGAATGCCGATGGAGTCACCCGTCTCGTCATCCAAGCCGAGCTTCATGTAGATGCTCTTGTGGGGACTGGCAATCACATGGGCCAGGGTAACCTGTTTACCCGGCACATACTCTTGAATAACCCTCTGTTTCTGTTCACTTGCATCAACTATCAAAAGATCTACCCCCAAAACAAAAAAAAGCCTGCACCGGGGGACAACAACTTTCTACCCCGAAACAAGCTTCATCGCTGACATTACACGCCGTTGTGTAACAAAATAAGTTGCTTAGTGCGTACCATAACCACATAAAAATTAACAACCCTTTTTTCATCACAGCCAGCAACCTGCATAGCACAAATGCAAACCACCACGGCGCACAAAAACACAACAAGCAGTATTATCAGCACATTAAAAGCGACAAAAAGACACACACCCCCATGGAAGTGCCCCTTGGTTTTTTACCAAACACCCACCTATTAAGGGGTCTTTTTTGGTATTCCCATGATCTTCACGACGAAGGGAACCATCCGGCATGACATCAACGGGTTAACGTATCTACACATAAGCAATTCATATGCCAAGTTCACACACTTTTACCAGCCCGCCCCAGACAACACCACACCCCAAGCCGACAGAAAAGCCTCTGCACAACGTTATCCATAGAGGCAACGATTGCACATCACGTTGATTATACTGAAAAAGCAACAGCCCAAGCCCACCACAGCCGAATGCTGCCTGACCAAACAATGGGCGAAAGAAACACACACAGGGCATGCACAGACACCAAAGCAGCCAACCGTCTCTGTTATTTCTACCAGAACAACCCCAAGATAAGCCGTATGATATACTCCACGCCCAATACAGCCAACAGAGAGCAACCCCTACGCCGATCTGAAAGCCCTCCCCCGCCATGAGAGGCCCATGGCAAAAAAAATGGCCGCGCAATTTCTTGCGCGGCCATTGGAGCCGTTTCTTTATTTGCAGCAGGTCAACCGTTGCAAACAAGATGATTCAGCCGTCACCCACGATAATCATGGGTGACGAGCCGTATCTCCGCCCTAAGCGGCAGCCTTGACTTCTTCTTCAGCGTTTTCTTTGTCTTCTCTTTCAAGAACCAGAGCTGCGGGAACAGAAAGAAGGTAAGCGAGACCGAAACCGGCCGCACCACCGAGAAGCTTGCCGGACATGACAGCAAGGATCATGTTGGGCTGAAAGTTTGCAGTGAAGGAGAGGTGATCGCCAAAGGTAAAGGCGGCGCATACAGAGAAGGCCACACAGAGTACCTTGTCCTTGGGACGCATATCAGCGATGAGGCGGAACATGGCGAGAATGTTGGCGGCTGCGGCAAGAATACCAGCAGCACCGGTGCTTTCAAGGCCAATCATGTGACCCACTTTGTCCATGGGACCGGCAGCGTACTTCTTGATCAGGTAAACCATGGGGAAGGCACCGCAGAGCATGATACCGATGTAACCGGCAACCTCAAGGGCACGGAACTGGTCAGCCTCATCAGCAATGATGGGATCAAAACCCCAGGTGCCGAAGACGTTTGTGAAGAAACCGGTGAAGTACTCAACAATGGAGAAGACAAGAACAAGAGTCAGAGCAACGTTCATGGAACGCCCGAAAATCAGGAAGCCCTTGATCATGGTCTTGGGGATCAACTTGAGTCCCACAGCCAAGCTCACACAAAAGATGGTCAGGGGCAGGAGGTTGACAAAGATCATTTTAAAAGTAAGGCCGAGGGCAAGCGCAGATTCGCCGTTAACAGCAATCATGCCACGAACCATCATATCGGAAACAGAGATCATTGCGCAGGAGACAAACACGCCGATGGGAATACTGAGAAGACCGGCCATGACACCCAGTGCCATGTACTGGTGATCTTTTTTCTCGAGCATGGTCAGACCCACGGGAATGGAGAAAACGATGGTGGCGCCGGACATGTAGCCGACAACCATGGCCATGATCCAGCCTTCTCGTGACTGAGCAAGAACATCAGCAAGCTGATAACCACCCATATCAACAGCAATAATGGTGGTTGCCGCAATGGCAGGGTCTGCACCAATGGCGTTAAACATGGGGCCACAAACGCTTGTTACAAAGGCAGAAAGAAAGGGGCTGGCCGCCAGGATACCTGCGGTGGGGATAAAGATAGGACCGATGCTGTGAAGGCCTTCAAGGAACTCCTGACCCAGGGGGCTCGTGTCGTCCTTGAGGTATGAAAGGGCACCGACAACGGCGCACGCCATAATGATGTAAATGATGACTTGACCAATATAACCCATGACAAAACTCCTAATTCAACTAAATTCAGTGGTGAATCGCCAACCTGCTCCACCCATAGTCATCTGGGCGGATTTCAAATTTGCGACCAAAAATTATCCTCTCTTTTTCACATCACCCGATAATTTCAGGCCAAAAAAAAACTTGCAACAAGGGCATTCTTCCCCGGTAGCAAGCTTCATCGACTTTCTTCAACAACACGCCATTGTGTCGTCCTACTCCAATTTAAGAAGCTTTCTAACACACCATAGATCACATTGACAAGGGGCTATAGTGATTAATTTTATATTTCTAACAATGTTTAACGTGGTCCGTATATTGCTTAATTCCCCCTGGCCCTGTGAAAACCCTCCCCCTACGGGCATCTGTTACCCGGCAGGCAACATTAACCTTAGGGCAACCCGGCATCATATTTCCTTGAAATCCCGATTTGTTGGCTTACACGACACACCATCCACGCCACATATTGAGACCTGACAGCCCTTCCGCCTCCTTGAATCATCCTCTCACACAAAAAAAGCAGCCCCGTGCTTGTGTCCAACAAAAAAAAGCACCAGAATGACGGTACCGCGCCAAGCCCAATGCTTTCTTGTGGAGATATGTTCACCGGCAGGTATCTTTTGTTCAGCTTTACCGGACACCCCTGCTATATATTAAGGTGAATGTTTCACCTGGCCCGAAAAAAGCGGTCCTTGATCTTGAGAAGCCAAAAAGCCAGGCGTGCCGCAAACCCGATGCGAACACCGCGTGCTTTGATCCGTTCGATAAAACCGGTGGCCCCCTTTCGTCTGGCATTCACCCAGATGGCCCGGGCTGAGAGAGGACTCAACTCAGCCCCCTGCTCGATAAGCAGGTCAAAAATTCCCACCTTCCCGGACTGAACAGAAAACGTGATGGGGGCATGCCCGTGAAAGGGCTGGTTTACGTCTGCCCCGCCCTTGATGGCCCCAAGTATTTTTTCTTCATCACCCTGCAAAATCCCGGTCATCATCCTGTCATAGGGGAGTATCTCTTTATTGTTCATGATGCTTCCTCATCTCGAAATCCAAAAAGCAATGCCTCCGGCGGTAAGGTGTGCCACCTTGAAAGCAGGTTGCGAATGCGCTTCGCCCCTCGTTCCTCGGGCTAATCACATTCGCTTTTGATTTTAGTGTAAACCTGAAGACAGAGACGAAACGATCGTGGCCTACAAAAAACGGTCACTCGGGCTAAGTCACAACGGCATTTTTATAAAGCGTGTGCATTTAGTTATTGCCTGTGCCCTTACGCCACCATCACCTGTCTTCATATTTATCATGGCACATCAGAATATCACCATAACTGTCGGCTAGACATTCGTAAAACTTCCTCTCCTTGCCCCTGCTCGCCATGCACCCCGAAACGCTCAGCTCTCGTTTGATCTTTCCAAAGTTCACCTTCAGAATATCGTATTGTGCCTGACTGATATAGCCCCCTTTGAGATTTTTTCGAGCGGTGGCGAGATAGGTCTCCATGGTGTCATAGGCCTGATTCACCGCCTCCTGACACATCTCAAGGGGGCTTTCTGCTTTCCGGTCAAATCCGGGAACCGAAAAATCCGGCATTGCTTCCTGTGAGGTGGGTGACTTACGTTTGTAACGAGGCGTTGACGTATGCTCAGCCGGGTACGCCTTTTCCTCTTTCACCCCTTGGGCATTGTCGGTGGGTGCCACATTGCTGAAATGGACCACACCATTTTCATCTGTCCACTTGTACATGGAGGCCACAGAGACCCCGGACAGAAGCACTCCGAGAAAAATCGCCACCACCGCACATCTGATCATTCCACCGCTCATTGCCTGCCCCCTCCCACTCAATTCATCCAACCCACCGTCTCTTATCCCCACCCCGTCTAATAGAAACCTCATCAGCCACTCATCTCAAATGGATCAGACAGTACCACAGTACTCCTTCCATGACTACCCAAGGAGAGACATTAAGCCTCCCACAGCACATCGTAATCCCTTCCATTTTTCAACACCCACTGCTTCCGGCGGTATGGCTAAGAAAAGGCCTTCACACAGACTGAACTTGGTCGTACCGTCGTTCACACACCTCAAAACGAACATGAACCCATCATGCACGCCCATGGTTTCAAGCCATCATTTCTCTTTTCGTCAGATCCCGTGCCCGTTATGATATTAACCCGGCAACGAAATACCCAACACTGACCAATGTGGGGACGACTGATTTCTTTCTGTGAAATCGTCGCACGACAGTCATGCGTTTAACCGCCGGGTTAATGCCATCAACACCGCATCGACAAACGATCCAAGGAGAACCATGCCGCCCAAAAAGTTTACCATCGCACACATCGCCCTTCGTCCGCCTTGCCCCCTTGCGTGGGACGGAGCGACATGGGGAGACCTACCGTCTCTACCCATTGACCAGTTCCGCCCCGAGGGAAGCACGCATCACCCACGCACCCGTGTCAAGCTTGCCTGGACTTCTGAGGGACTCTGCGGGCTGTTTGAGGTTCTCGACAAGTACGTACGATGCACGCGAACGCATTTTCAAGACGACGTGTACAAAGACAGCTGTGTGGAGCTTTTCCTCCGCCCGAAAGCCGAAAACGGCTACTTTAATTTCGAATTCAACTGCGGCGGGACCCTGCTGGCATCATACATCACCGACCCGACACGAACAGAGACAGGCTTTAAAGCCTTCACCCGACTCTCCCCGGTTCAGGGAGAACAAGTGGAGGTGTTCCATTCCATGCCGAAGGTTGTGGCCCCTGAACTCCGCGAGGAGACACTCTGGCACCTGGGCTTTTTCATTCCCTTTGGCCTTCTTGAGTCCTGTGTCGGCCCCCTGGGACCCATCGGTGGGCAAAGCTGGCGCGCGAATCTTTACAAATGCGCCGACGACTCCTCTCATCCTCACTGGGGAGCCTGGTCGCCTGTGGATGCATTGAATTTTCATCTGCCGCACTGTTTCGGGGTGCTTGACTTCGCCCCCCAAATGGCCACACAACCATCAGGGTGAGCTCATAGACCCTATCCATGCGCTGCGGGAGGACATCCGGCCTCCTCCCCTAATAAAATCGGGCCTTGCTCCTCCCTTTTAAAAATAGTAAGTGCAGAGCTCACAAATCATAAGCTGGAATAAAAAAATCTCAAAAACCATGGTTCACTTCAGAAAGAACCCATATGGTTTTGTCCCTGCCCTGAGAACCATGGCAGGGGTGCCTCCTCCAGGCTGTTGCCGGCTTATCAAATCCAGTGGAGCCCAAAGGCTCCCTAAGCTTTAAAGGTACATGGGCACGTTGTTATGAAACAGGTACTTATCATCGATGATGACCCGGGCGTCTGCGGGTTCATGGAAGATATCATTGTATCCATGGGGTATGGGGCGACGTGTGTCTCCACCTTAGAAAAAGGGATGAAGACGGCTCTTTCAGCCCACTGGGACGTCATTTTCCTGGATGTGCACCTGCCCGACGGCAGCGGCTTAGCTGCCGTTTCCCACTTCAGAAAGGCCCCGTCGTCCCCTTCTGTCATCATCCTGACAGGTGAGGGCACCGCAGACGGTGCGGCCCAGGCCATCCAGAGCGGGGCATGGGACTACATCGTCAAGCCCGCAACAATCGATGCCATCAGGCTTTCACTCAAACACGTCATGGAAATCCGGCAGGCAAGGGGCACGGCATCACCTTCCCTGCGTTTTAAAAGGGAAATGATCGCGGGGGACAGCCCGGAACTCTCCGACGCCCTGGCAGCCGCCACCGATGCCTCCGGAAGTGACGCCAATGTACTGATCACCGGGGAGAGCGGCACCGGCAAAGAACTTTTTGCCAGGGCCATCCATGAGAACAGCGCCAGGGCAAAAGGGCCCTTTGTGGTCGTGGATTGTGCTGCCCTGCCCGAGTCCCTGGTGGAAAGTGTGCTGTTCGGCCACGAAAAGGGTGCCTTCACCGGTGCCACACGATCACAGGAAGGGCTGATTCGTGAAGCTGACGGTGGGACGATCTTCCTGGATGAATTGGGAGAGCTCTCCCCATCGAACCAGAAACGCTTTCTTCGTGTCCTGCAGGAGAAACGTATCCGCTCCGTCGGGGGTGACCGCGAGGCAGAGGTCGACTTCCGTCTCATTGCCGCCACCCACCGTGACATCCAAGGCCTTGTTCGCGAAGGAGCCTTCAGGGAAGACCTCTTGTTTCGGATTCGAAGTCTCACCATCGCCCTTCCCCCGTTAAGAATCCGACGAGGGGATACCCACATCATCGCCATGCGTGCCGTGGAAACATGCTGCCATCGTTTCGGGCTTGCGGACAAAGGCTTTTACCCGGAGTTTCTGGAAGCCCTGACCCGGTACCCATGGCCCGGGAATGCACGGGAACTCATCGCTGCTATGGAGGCGGCCGTCATCCGGGCAAAAACTGAACCACTCCTGCATCCGATTCACCTGCCTGTCCATATCCGAACAGAACTGGCCCAGGCAGCGGTTCAAAGCAGCCCTTCGAAGGGAACACCCTCCATAGAAGGAGACACAGCTCCCGCTGACACCCCATGTCATGCCAAGCACATGGAAACCTCCGAAAAGCGATACCTTCAAGAGGTTTCCACCCTCGCCAACAACAACATCCAGGAGATGTGCCGCCTGACACACCTGTCAAGGGCCCAGGTCTACCGATTGATCAAAAAGCACAACATCACACTGTGATGCCAACCTCTGCATCCGCTTTCCCCCGGCACCAAGCCAAAAACACCCCGTTGCCGTCTCATGCTTGAGACGGCAATCTCACCTGCGCGACGGATTCCTGCGTACATCCCACGCCCATCCATGCCACCAGACGTCGCCAAATTGGCATACGAGTCCGATTAAACACAGTTTTTTCATCAATCAACACATCACTCGAATTTTGGTACAGAATTCGCACTTGCTTGGCTGTCTCACCACAACACCAACAATCAAAACCAAAGCCCTCACCAAAAGGGCATAAACAAAAAAGGCGGGGAATCAAGCTTGTGAAGAACTGGAAACTACGAACCAAAATGCTGGCCTCCATCTGCTCGGTGGTCCTTCTCACCTACGTGGTAACCATTGCCATTGTCACGTTCAAGGCCACTCAAATGGCCGAAAAAGAGGCCATGGAGAAATCCCTCGAAATTGCCCACAGGTACAGCGGGGTGCTGAAAGCAAAACTCGAGACCGCCATGGACGCGTCACGAATCCTGGCGCACACCTTTGAGGGAATAAAAGAGAGCTCCATTGTGCCCCAGCCGGAAATGCTGGATGCCATGGTCAAAAAGGTATTGGAGGAAAACAAGGAGTTTTCAGGTCTGTGGGTCATGGTGGATCCGGGCACCATGTATAAAGGCATATACAGCCCATGGGTCTACAGAGATGGTGGCACGATTGTCTCCGACCCCACCACCTCGGAAGAAGACTACTTGGAATCCACGACCAATGTGTACTATGCCGAGGCAAAAAAATCCCGGAACGAGACCATCTTGACGCCCTATGTCGACCCCACCATCAAGGTTCTCATGACAACCACCTCCGTTCCGATAATAGCCGATGGAACATGCATCGGTGTTGTCGGGGTCGATCTGGTTCTTGACGAGTTGAGCGCCATGGTTCGCAATATCAAACCTTTTGGAACCGGCAGCGTCAGCATGATCGCCAACACCGGGACGTATGTGGCCCACTCCCACAAGGCCAAGGTCGCACAGGATATCGGCTCATCAGAAGGCTGGACCAAAGCCAAAAATGCCATTAAATCGGGCACGGTCCATACCATGGAAGAACATTCAGAAGCCCTGGGCACCGAGATCCACCGAATCTTCGTGCCGTTCACCATCGGACACACCACCACCCCCTGGTCCGTTGCCGTGGACATCCCCATGGATCGGGTCCTTGAAGGGGCCAAAAGCCTGACACGGACATGTATCCTCATCGGCATCCTGGCTCTGCTTACCGCTGTCATCGCCATCGTTCTGTTCTCAGGAAGCATGATAAAACCCATCGTTGCCGCTGTGAACGGACTCAAGGACATCGCCGAGGGCGAAGGCGATCTCACCATGAGGCTCAAGAAAACAACAAACGACGAAGTGGGGGAACTGGCCCACTGGTTCAACACCTTCATGGATCGCCTCCAGGTAATGATCAAGGACATTGCCGGCAACTCGGTCACCCTCATGGCCTCGGGGACCACCATCCTCGACCTGTCAGACAGCATCACAAAAAGCACCGACGCCACCCTTGAAAGCTCGGCAACGGTAAAAACCGCCACAGATGAGCTCAACTCCCGGATGGAGTCCGTTGCAGCAGCCATGGAGCAAGCAGCCACCAATGTCTCCATCGTTGCCTCCTCCTCCGAAGAGATGAATGCCACCACCACCGAAATTGCTGAAAACTCTGAGCGCGCACGGGGCATCACCGAAGCCGCCGTGGAAAGCGCCCGTGAAGCAGCCCAAAGCATGGCCCACCTGGGAGAGACCGCCCGGACGATCAACACAGTCACGGAGACCATCACCGACATCTCCGAACAGACCAACCTCCTGGCCCTGAACGCCACCATTGAGGCGGCACGGGCAGGAGAAGCCGGCAAAGGGTTTGCCGTTGTGGCAGGGGAGATCAAGGAGCTGGCCAGACAGACCGCCGAGGCCACCCGTGAAATCCAGGGCAGCATCGAGGCCGTTCAGTCCGCCGCACACTCCGGCATCGAAGGAATCGAAAGCATCACAAAGGTCATCGGCGACGTCAACGCCATGGTCACCACCATGGCCACGGCCGTCGAAGAGCAGTCCATCGGAACCCGGGAAATTGCCGACAACACCAGCCAGGTCGCCATGGGCATCACAGAGGTGAACGAAAATGTCGCCCAGGTGGCCCTGGCAACCACCAAAATTGCCACTGAGGTGGGGGAAGTGAACCGCTCCGTTGAACACATCGCCGCCGCAGGCATCGAATCCAACACCAACGCCAAAGAGATGAGCCAGATCTCCGAAATGCTGAACTCCCTCGCAGGGGAGTTCAAAGTGGAATAGGGCCGAAAAGCATGCCTCCGGCGGGCAGGGGATGATCCCCTGCACCCCAGGTTGCGGTTGCATTTGTCGCCTCGTGCCTCGGCTTCAAATGCAACCGCCTACAAAGGTGGAGAATTTACGTACGTTGTTAAAAGCCCTTAGCAGCATTGACATACTTCGACGATCAGAGTGGCAAAGTCACTACAGCGCCCCCCACGAAACGAGTCCGCGAGTGCTCCCATCGGAAGCGATGACTGAAGTCTATAGCCGTAATTCATGACAGAACAGATT
>Ga0193953_1001109_pt1 | contig 13035 bp, 14 predicted proteins | sample BB_4_MG_FD_140325 | JGI IMG/M metagenome (GOLD analysis project Ga0193953, IMG submission 140325) | Microbial mat bacterial communities from the Broadkill River, Lewes, Delaware, United States - BB_4_MG | ecosystem: Environmental > Aquatic > Freshwater > River > Microbial mats | place: USA... | reverse complement strand
AGTTGATTTACTTGCTCCTTATGCTAAGGGTGGTAAAGTTGGACTATTTGGTGGTGCTGGTGTTGGTAAAACAGTTATTATTATGGAGCTTATTCATAATGTTGCATTTAAACATGATGGTTACTCTGTATTTGCTGGTGTTGGTGAAAGAACAAGAGAAGGAAATGACCTTTATTATGAGATGAAAGAATCAAATGTTCTTGATAAAGTTGCTTTATGTTATGGTCAAATGAGTGAGCCTCCAGGAGCTAGAAATAGAATTGCTTTAACAGGTCTTACTATGGCTGAGTACTTTAGAGATGAAAAAGGTCTTGATGTACTTATGTTCGTTGATAACATCTTTAGATTTGCACAATCAGGTTCTGAAATGTCAGCACTTCTAGGAAGAATCCCTTCAGCTGTTGGTTACCAACCAACATTAGCAAGAGAGATGGGTGCATTACAAGAAAGAATTACAACAACTAAAAAAGGTTCTATTACTTCTGTTCAAGCTGTATACGTTCCAGCAGATGATTTAACAGATCCAGCTCCAGCTTCTGTATTTGCTCACTTAGATGCAACTACAGTACTTAACAGAAAAATTGCAGAAAAAGGTATCTACCCAGCGGTTGATCCACTAGATTCTACATCAAGAATTCTTTCTGCAGATGTTTTAGGTGACGAGCATTATGATACAGCTAGAGGTGTTCAAGCACTTTTACAAAAATTCAAAGATTTACAAGATATTATTGCGATTCTTGGTATGGATGAATTATCTGAAGCTGATAAACTTGTTGTTGAAAGAGCAAGAAAAGTTGAAAAATTCTTATCGCAACCATTCTTTGTTGCAGAAGTGTTTACAGGAAGTCCAGGTAAATATGTTGAGCTTGCTGATACAATCAAAGGATTCAAAGGTATTTTAGATGGTTCTTACGATCATATGCCAGAAAAAGCATTCTATATGGTTGGTGGAATTGATGAAGCAATTGCAAAAGCTGAAGGTATGAAAGCTTAGTAGGCTTTAAAGGTAAAAATATGGATACAATTAAACTATCAATAGTTACGCCAAATGGTGAAATATTTAACGGTGATGTAAAATCTGTAACTCTTCCTGGAAAAGAGGGAGAGTTCGGAGTTTTACCTAGTCACGCTTCTTTAGTATCAGCATTAACTGTTGGTGTTATTGAAATAGAAAAAAAAGACGCTTTAAAAGAAGCAGTTGCTATTAACTGGGGACATGTTAAAGTTTCAGAAAACTCAGTAGATGTTTTAGTTGATGGTGCGGTTTCTTTATCTAGTGATGATGATTCAGATATTTCTGAAAAATTACAACTAGCAAAAGAGTTAGTTAATTCTGTTAAAGACTCAAATGTATCTATGGCTGCAGTTGAATCTAAAATTATTTCATTTAGTTAATTTATAAATGATTGATACAATATTAAATTATTTTAATAATAGTAGTGCTATCTCCATAGGAGTATTAGCACTACTTTCTATTTATTTTATACTTACATTTTGGATTTATTTATATAAATATTTTCAATTATCAGATCATGTTACTACTGAAAAAAATAACTTAAATACACTTTTATCTAGAGAATCATACATTAATCCTTTGTCTCGAATTGGGCAATGTCTAAGTAAAGCACCTATTTCTAAAGAGTTCTTAAATGTTTGTGAGACTTCTTTAGTAAGAGAAGCTAGTACAGGTATATCTTGGCTATCAATAGTATCTTCAACTGCACCTTTTATAGGATTATTTGGAACAGTTGTTGGTATTTTAGAATCATTCGCAAAATTCTCAACTGCTAGTAAAGTAAGCTTTTCTGTTATTGCACCTGTTATTAGTGAAGCATTAGTTGCAACAGCAGCTGGGATATTTGTAGCAATTTTTGCTTATACTTTCCATCAAATACTTACACGAAAGGTATATGAGTTTAACACTTATATTAAATCGCAAATCGATATAATCATAGCTAGAGATTAATAATCATGTATGATTATGAACAAAAACCAGATTTAAATATTACACCACTTGTGGATGTTATGTTGGTTTTATTAGCTATTTTAATGGTAACTGCGCCAGTTATTGAATATGAAGAGAATATTAACTTACCTAAGGGAAGTAAATCTAAAAAGTTACAACAATTAAATAAAATTGATATTACTGTGAATGATAATCGAGAAATTAGAATTAATAAGAAAAAATATCAATTTAAAAATTTTGCAGATAATTTTATTTTATATTCAAAAAATAAAAATAGAGATACTTCTGTTCATATAAGAGCTGATAAAAGTTTAAAGTATGAAGATGTAGTTTATATTCTTAAAACAGTTAAAGAAGCTGGATTTTTTAAAGTAGCATTAATCACAGATGGCTAATAAACAAGAATTTATCTACTCTGCTCTTGCATCAATTTCTATCTATATTATTTTAATTTTATCATTTTTGCTGTACATTAAAACATCAGAAGTTAAAAAAGTAAATGCTGCTATCAAAACAACAGTTTTACAACTTGACGTTGTTCTTGAAACTAAAAAAGAGATACGAGAAAAAATTACAATTAAAAGTGATATTAAAAATACTAAAATCGCAAAAAAAGTTGTAAAAAAAACAACTTCCTCTAGTCTAAAACAACGAAGTGATTTAAAATCACTTTTTGCAAACGTAAAAACAAAAGCGAGTAAAGTTTCTAAAAATAAAGTTTTAAATGTAAAAAAAAGTAGTATTGCAAGTAGGTTTAAATCTAAATTTGAAAAAGAGAAAAAAACAAAAAATATTGTTTTATCTAAACTAACTGAAGGTGCAAAAAAAAATACACCTAACAAAAGTGTGAGTATGGAAAAATCAAAAGATAACCAAGATCCATATTATTCAAAAATATATCAAATAATATCAAGCCGTTGGAATCCCACTATTTTTGCCGATAATTTGAAAGTAAAAGTGAATATAGTTATTTCTAATAATGGAAAATTTAGTTTTAAATTTATACAATACTCTGGTAATGAAGGGTTTGATAATCAAATTAGAGAGTTCTTGAGTAATGAGGCATTAAAAAATTATCCTATCAGTCCTTCAAATAAAACAGTAAATATTGAAATATCATTTCAATCAAAAGGTTAATAATGTTAAAAATAATACTTCTTTTCGTATGTTTTGAGTTTGCATTTTCTATAGATGCAACTATGGAAATAGTAAAAAACAAATCAAGTTTACCAACAATCAGTATAGTAGCAGCAACAGATAGTAATAAAGATAATTCAATTGATCTTAAATTAGGTACTTTAATACAAAAAGATTTGCAGGTTAGTTCTCATTTTAATGATAGTCCTATTAAAGTAGAAACACAATTTAATGCGATACCAAAGTTTAAACTTTTAAAAGAGAATGGAATTGATTTGTATTTAGTATTTCAAGTAGTTGTAGATGCTCAAAAAAAATATGTGATTAATACGAAACTATATGATGTAAATAGTAATAGACTTGTAATTAATAGAGCCTATTCTACTTCATCATTTCAAAGATATCCTTTTTTAGCACATAGGATCTCTATAGATGTAAACAAGTTTTTAAATGCACCTTCTATAGAATGGATGGATAAATTTGTGATTTTCTCAAGATATTTGGATTCAAAAACAAGTGAAATTGTTATATCTGATTACACTTTGACGTATCAAAAAGTTGTTGTAAGAGGAGGACTAAATATTTTTCCAAAATGGGCAAACTCTAAGCAGGAATCTTTTTATTATACAAGTTATAAAAATATGGTACCCACACTAATGAAACAAAATTTATATACAAATAGATTAGAAACAATACTTAAAAGTGATGGTATGATAGTTTGTTCTGATGTAAGTAGTGATGGAAAAAAACTTGTATTAACAATGGCACCGAACTCACAACCTGATATTTATGTTTATAATACAGAAACAAAAATTAAAAAAAGAATTACAAAATATGCAGGCATTGATGTAGGTGGAAGTTTCGTAGAAAATGATTCTAAAATAGTATTTGTATCGGATCGATTAAAGTATCCTAATATTTTTGCAAAAAAGATTAATGAAAGTGGAGTTGAGCGAATGATTTATCATGGTAAAAATAATTCACAGGCTACTACATCTAATGATTATATTGTTTACTCGAGTAGAGAATCAGATAATGAATTTGGATCAAATGTATTTAATTTGTATTTAATATCAACTCGAAGTGATTATGTGAGAAGATTGACAACAAATGGACGAAATCAGTTTCCAAAATTTTCTTCAAATGGAGAATCGATACTTTTTATAAAAACAACAGATAAAAGTTATTTAGGAATTATTAGAGTAAATTACAATAAAAGTTTTTTATTCCCTTTGAAAAGCGGTAAGTTACAGTCAATTGATTGGTAGTTATAAATATTTAAGTATCTATAGTGTAAAATGTTTGGAATAAATTTAAACAAGGAATTAATATGAATAGTATTTTTAAAAATACATTATTAGGAATGTGTGCAGTTGGATTAATGGCTGGATGTGCGTCAAAAAATGTTGAATATGATGACAATGCTGCTTCAAGTGTTGATCAAAGGATGGATAGAGTTGCTGTTTCTGATAATAAATCAGTAAATTCTGGGATAAATGGAAACTACGCTAATTCTTCAAATGGAACAGATTCTTTACAGAAAATCACTAACTCTTCAGTTAATAGTGTTAAAAGTGATATTAATGGAAAAGTTGTATTATTAGAATCTGTTCATTTTGGATTTGACAAGTATAAATTAAGTGATGAGATGAGAGAAGTTGCAACATCAAACTATGTTAAAATTGATGAATCAACACAATCTTACAATGATTTAAAAATTAAGTTAGAAGGGAACTGTGATGAATGGGGAACTGATGAATATAATTATGCACTTGGTTTAAAAAGAGCAAAAGCAACAAAAGATTCACTAGTTGCAGATGGTGTTAATCCAAATAGAATCGTTATGGTAAGTTTTGGTGAAAGTAATCCTGTTTGTACACAAAAAAATGCTGCTTGTTGGAAAATGAACAGAAGAGTTGATTATAGACTTTTACCATAAGTAAGTTTTTTGTCTAGATTAATTATAAGTGGACTTTTCTTTTTAGTTTCAGTATCTTACGCTGAAACTTCTATGTTTGGTGCTGGTGATTTAAATGCACCAACACCGTATGGTTTAACAAAAACTGAAGCAGTTATTGTTAAAAATAAAAAAATTGTTGCTAAAAATGAAAAAAGATTAAAAAAAACTAATACAGAACTTCAAGATTTAAATGAGCGAGTTGGTGGACTTGAATCATTATTAGAAGGGGAAAGTTTAAAATTAAATAAAGTATTTCTCTCTTTAAATAAACAAATCGAAGAACATAAATTATATTCTCAATCCACTACAAATGAGATCAATAAAAATAGTGAAATTATAGCAAATATACAAACTGCAATTGATTCAGATTTGAAAAGACTTAAAAATCAAATTGATCAAAATAATAAAAATCTTAAAATAATAAAAAAATCTTTTGATAAAATTGTAATTTTGGTGAATGAAATCAATAGTAAATATGTAACAAAAAAAGAATTTAATAAATTAATTACTTTACTTGATAACCAGAAGAGTACAAATACGAAAGTTGTAAAAAAACCGCTCAACAAAAAGGTAACTAAAAGTTCAAAAGATCGTTTAATAGAAGCTAAAAGATTATTTAAGAAAGATTACTTCACTAAAGCTATAATCATTTTTGAAGATTTAATTAGTAAAAATTACAGACCTGCTGAATGTAACTTCTATGTAGGAGAGATTAAATACTATAGAAAAAAATATAAAGATGCATTGCACTATTTTAAAAATAGTATGACATTATACGATAAAGCGAAATATTTGCCAAAACTTTTATTGCATAGTGCAATCTCTTTTGATAAATTAGGTGATACTGAAAATGCACAAAATTTTTATAATACAATAGTAGATATCTATCCTGAATCAAGTGAAGCAAAAGAAGCTTCTAAAAAAATTGTAAATTAAATTAATAATAAGGAAAAATAATGTCAAATAAAGTAATATCAATAGAATACACATTAAATGATGCAAATAGTAAAGTACAATTAGATACAAATGTTGGGGGAGCTCCATTAGAATTTATTAGTGACATGGGTCAAATTATTCCAGGTCTTGAAAAAGAACTTGTAAATTTAAATGCTGGAGATAAAACTGATGTTTTAGTTAAACCTGCTGATGCTTATGGTGAGTATAATGAAGAAGCTGCACAAACTCTTCCTAAAGAGCAATTTGCTGATATTGAATTGACAGAAGGTATGTCGTTGTATGGTACTGGTGAAGGTGGAGAAACTGTACAAGTTGTAGTTAAAGAAGTTAAAGATGATGAAGTAACAATTGACTACAATCATCCAATGGCTGGTAAAACATTAATGTTTAGTGTAACTGTATTAGCAACTAGAGCTGCAACTGAAGAAGAGATTCAAGTTGGTGTTGTTGGTGGTATGGCTGCTGCAGGTGGTGGTTGTTGTGGTGGAGGAAGTTGTGATACTGATTCTGAAAAATCACATTCTCATGACCATGGTTCTGAAGGTGGATGTTGTTCAAGTCACTAATAGTGATGTAACAATTTTATGAAAACTCCTATTTCTTTGGAAATAGGAGTTTTTAGTTTATACTCAAATTTTAAATAAGGAAGAAGAATGAAAAAAGTAGCTTTTATATTTCCAGGTCAAGGAAGTCAAACAAATGGTATGGGAAAAGATTTTTTTGAAAATAGTGATATCGCTAAAGAGATGATTAAAAATGCAAGCCATAGATTAGGTTTTAATTTTGAAGATTTATTATTTAATGAAAGTGAAAATTTAGGTAAAACAGAATTTACACAACCTGCAATTTTATTAGTTAGTTGTATTGCTCTTGCTGTATTTAAAGAGAAATCAGATATAAAACCTGAATTTGTTTTAGGACACTCTTTGGGTGAGTTTTCCGCTTTAGTTGCAAGTGGTGCTATTGACTATCTTGATGCTGTAGAGCTTGTTCATCGAAGAGGTTTATTTATGAATGAAGCTTGTGCAGGAGCAGGTGCAGGTATGATGGCTCTTGTTGGACTTGATGATACTACAGTAGAGTCTATTACTCAAGCACAGCGAGATGCAGGTAAAAAAGTTTGGGCTGCAAATTATAATATGGATGGTCAAATAGTTGTTGCTGGTTTAAAAGCAGATTTAGAATCGCTTGTAGATACTTTTAAAGAAGCAGGGGCAAAAAGAGCTTTAGTTCTTGATATGAGTGTTGCGAGTCATTGTGAGTTATTAACAAGTGCTGTTGAAAAACTACAACCTTATTTAGAAAATTATATTAAAGATACTTTTGAAACATCAGTTATCTCAAATGTTTCAACAAATCCATATAATACAAAAGCTGATGCTATTGAACTATTAAGTTCTCAGTTAGTATCTCCTGTAAAATATAAACATTCTATTGCTGCACATGCTGGTGAATTGGATATGATGATAGAGTTTGGTAATGGTGCAGTTTTAAAAGGTATGAATAGAAAAATAATTAAATCTATCCCTACATTAAATGTATCAGATATGAAAACTTTAGAAACTACACTGGAGACATTAAATGACTAAATTAGCAATAATGGGTGCTATGGAAGAGGAGATTACTCCGCTTTTAGAAAATTTTACAAATATCAATAAAGTTGATTATGCAAATAATACTTATTATGAATGTAAACTAGGTGATTTAGAGGTTGTTATTGCATATAGTAAAATAGGAAAAGTTTTTTCTACATTAACAGCTTCAACTATGATACAAAAATTTGGTTGTGATACTTTACTTTTTTCAGGTGTTGCTGGTGGAGTAAACCCAGATTTAAAAATAGGTGACTTGATTGTTGCTAATAAACTTTCTCAACATGACTTAGATATCACAGCATTTGGTCATCCACATGGTTTCGTTCCAGGTGGATCAGTTTTTGTAAATACTGATGAAAAATTAAAAAATATTGCATTAGCAGTTGCAGAACAAAATAATATTAAAATTATTGAAGGAACTATTGCTACTGGCGATCAGTTTGTTGCTGATGAGCAAAGAAAAGCTTTTATAGAGTCTACATTTAAAGCAGATGCTTTAGAGATGGAAGGTGCTAGTGTTGCTGCAGTTTGTGATGCCTTAGATGTACCGTGTTTGATATTAAGAGCAATTAGTGATACTGCTGATATGGATGCAGGATTTAATTTCGAAGAATTTTTGGTTACAAGTGCAAAAAATTCAGCAAATTTTTTAATGAAAGTTATTGATAAAATTAAATAAGTTATTCTAAACTTTTTTGTTAAATAAATTATTTAACAAAAAAGGACTTAGATTTATTTTTTTGCGTTTAATCGTGATTGATACTCTTGTGGGTGTTTACATACAGGACACATTTTTAAAGCTTTTTTACCATAATGCACATGTCCACACACTTCACAAATCCATGCTTCTTCTTCATCTTCGCTAACATGTTCAGCACCAGCTTCAAGTCTTTCTAAAAGCATTTTAAACATATTTTCATGTTCTACTTCAATTTTACCAATACCTGTAAATAATCGAGAAGCTTCACTATATCCCTCTTCTTTAGCTATTTTAGCAAAGTCTGGATACATAGTAAGGTTTTCATAACTTTCGCCATCGATTGCATACTGTAAGTTTTGAGCAGTATTTCCAAAGTTGTTATCACTTTGACTTACCATTCTATTATGTAAAGAGAGTTCTAGTTTTGCATGTACTTTTTCATTATCTGCAGCTCGCTGGAAGTGTTCAGCTATATCTCTATAACCCTCTTTTTGCGCAACTTTAGCAAAATATTCGTATTTGTTTCTTGCTTGAGATTCACCAGCAAAAGATTTCATAAGGTTTACAAGAGTAAGATTTTTTGTAGTCATTTCCATAGCAGCCCCACAGCAGTGTAACTCTCCACCACCTACATTTTGTACTTCTACTTCGTTACCACAGGCGTTACATTTGTAAGTTTCGTATTGTCTCATTTTATATCCTTTGATTTGTTTATATAAAAGTATGACATAGAGAAACTTAAAGGATAATAATTATCCTTTAGTATATTTTATTATTTTAAAGATTCTTTACATATTCAGTTATCTCATCTAATTTAATATCTGTTTTTTCACCAGTCTTTCTATCAACGAATTCAACTAGTCCTTCACTTAATTTCTTTCCAATAACTACAGCATAAGGGAAACCAATAAGTTTAAAATCACCCATTTTAAAACCATAAGTGTGTTTTTTCTCTTTTCTATCATCTAAAATAGTGCTAATACCAGCATCATTTAATTCTTCATAGATTTTAGTTCCAGCTTCTAATTCTAACTCTTTTTTTGCATTTGAAACAATTACATCTATCATATATGGGGTAGTTGATTTCGTCCAGATACAACCATCCTCATCATGGCTTTGTTCTATAACAGAAGCTACCAATCTGCTCACACCTATACCAAATGTAGCCATCTCAAATGCTTTTGGTTTTCCTGTTTCATCTTGAAATTTTGCATCAAGCGCAGAAGAATATTTATCTCCTAGTTGGAAAATATGACCAACTTCTATTCCCTTTTTAAATGATAGTTTTCCACCACATGAACATTTTTGTTCTACTTCTTTTTCTTGTAGTTCTTCATAACTTTGTTCATTCAGTTTATCTACTTCTGCTTCATCTTCAAAAATAGTTTCAATATTAGCACCATAGTCACACTCGCCACACACCAAAATAGTATCTTCTCCACTATTTGCTAAAACATGAAACTCTTTACTTCCAGTACCCCCAATAGCACCACTGTCAGCATCAACTACTCTAAAATCTAATCCAAGTCTTGTAAATATCTTTTTATATGTTTTTTCCATAAGATTAAATTCTCTTACCATATCTTCTTTGGATGCATGAAAAGAGTATCCATCTTTCATTAAAAACTCACGTCCTCTTAATAATCCATATCTAGGTCGTGCTTCATCTCTAAATTTTGTGTTTATTTGATATAAGTTTACAGGTAACTCTTTATAACTTTTTACTCTATTTTTAGCAAGTTCAACCATCGCTTCTTCATTTGTAGGACTTAGTACAAAATCATTTTGATGTCTATCTTGTATTCTTAACATCTCGGCACCCATATCGTCTGCTCTTCCACTTTTATCCCATAATTGCATTGGAGTTACAAAACTTAGTTGTACTTCATTACATCCTGCATTGTCTAGTTCTTCCTTTACTATAGCTCGTATCTTATCTAATACTCGTTTTCCTAATGGCAAATAGTTATAAAGTCCAGCCCCTTGCTGATTGATAAATCCAGCTCTTAGTAAAAACTGATGCGATGGCAATATCGCATCTGATGGTGTTTCTTTTGTTGTTGGTATAAATAGTTTTGAAAATTTCATTTTTATAGTGCCTTATTTTTGTTTGTATTTTGTTTTTAAATCGTATTTTACTATAAAAATGCTTATTGCTTTTAAATTAAAATGTTATAATACGAAACTAAAATAATTAAAGGGTAAATTATCATTTCAATTAAAGAACCAATACATACACAATTTAGTAATTTTTGTAAAAGAAACAAAATAACTAGCATGGAAACAGCACTAGAATATTTCACAATTTTTGGTGGACTTGATGTAGATATAGATACATCTAAAAGTGTTAATGAACTTATAGAGACACATATTTTAAAAAGATATAAGTATTTAAGAAATTTCATTGCAGATATCACTAAAGGTGACCCTGAATATAGTAAAATATTAACTGCACTTGCCATAGGTGATAGAAGAACAAATTCAGCTTTTAGAAAAGTAGGAATTTCATTTGATAATGGTATCGAAATAGTTGATGATTTATGTGATTTAAAAGTCTTAAAGCTAGAGAAATCATTACAAAAACTTTCCGCTTTAGATGATCAATATACAGTATCGGAAAAGTTGCTTTTTACTTCTCCTGTGGTGCGATTTTGGTTTGCGTTTATCTCTCCTTTATTTAAAGGTATCAAAGAAAAAAATTATGAAGAGTTTTATAAAAAGTACAATAATAATAAAGCAGAATTTTCAGATATTATTTTTGAACAACTTTCTCACGAGTATTTAAAAACTATCTCTAAAGATGATTTTATGTTCACTCTTGGAAGATACTGGGATGATGATACATCACTAGACTTAGTAGGTCAAACAAAATCTAGAAAAATAGTAGCTGGTTCATGTAAATATACAAATGCAAAAGTGAAAAAAACAGAACTTACAGCATTAAAAGAGAAGTGCCAAAAAGTAGAAATTAAAGTAGATACATTTGTATTATTTTCTAAAAAAGGGTATACAAGTGAGTTAAAAGCACTGAAAAAAACTGAAAACTTACAACTTTTTACAGTGAAAAATTTTAGTTTATTTGTAGAAGAATAAAAATTGTAATTTTATTCTTCTTTTAGTCCAAAAAGGTTTTGCGTAGTTCCTAAAACTATATCACCTTCGTGAGAGTTTGACACATTTTTGAGTTTTTGAGTTGGCTGGTGTAGAAATTCACTCATTACTGTTTGGCAAAGTTTTTTGATATTCTCTTGATCTTCAGCTTTAATAAAATGTTTTTTTATAGCATTTTGAAGTTTTTTTTCTATAATCTCTTCACTTTTTAAATGCAAATGTTTTATTACAGGCTCTACACTTAAAGTATTTAACCAGTTATAAAATTCAGTTGTCATTGACCCAACGATAGAATAGGCTTCTTTTGCTTGACTAGCTCTTAATGCCATATTTTCATCAACAATACATTGTAAATCATCTACACTATAAATATTTACATCTTGAAAAGTTATATTATCTATATCACGTGGTAGTGCTATATCAAACCAGTGTCTAATAATATCTACTTTTTGCAGCATCTCTTTTTTGATGATAGGATAGGGTGCACTTGTTGCTGTAATCATAAGTTCCATACTATTTAACAAAGATTCTAATTCATCATAAGGACGAACTTCTATTCGTGAAGCTTTATATTCTTCTCCATTTCCATCACTAATAATAGAATGTGCAAGTAATCTTGCTTTTTTCATATTTCTACTACAAATCACTACATCAAAACCATATTTTAATAAGTGTCTACACGCTAATTCACTCATCTCACCAGCTCCAATTACCAGTGCCTTAACTGCATCTCTGTCTTTATATAGCTGTTTCGCTTGAGCTACTGCTGTAGAAGCTACTGAAACTGAGCCACTACCTAATTGTGTTGCATTTCTTACTTTTGCTGCACATTTAAAGGCAAAATGAATTACACGTGAAAGTTTTTGTTCACAAAAACTTTTATCGATTGAAAATTTAAAGGCATTTTTTAATTGTCCTGCAATTTGAGTTTCTCCAACTACAAGAGAATCTAAGGATGAAGCTACTGTAAATATATGATGAATAGCACTTTCATTATCGTATATATCAGCTCTTTGAAATAGTTCAGATGATTTTAATGCAGAATGCTTTGCAAAGTTTTCTATGGCAATTTTTCCTGATTGTTTACTATTTGGCGTACTTATTAAAAGTTCTATTCTATTGCATGTTGATAGTAAAATAGCTTCGTTTATTATTTCATTAGAAAGAATATTTTTTAAAAAGGCTTCTTTTTCAAGGTCGTTGTTAAAAGCTATTTTTTCTCGAGTAGCTATTTCTGTATTTTTATGAGTAAAACTGATTACTAAATATTCCAATGTTCTAAATCCCTAAAGTAGTTTATGTATACTAAAGTACATAATTAATCTTAGAATTATACCTTTTTATTACTTTGAGATTATTTCAGAATTAAGAATAAATTATACAGAATAAAAAGGCTATGGTTCATTTATCATAGTATATAGTAAATATAGAATAATCTTTTATACTTTAAAATGTGTAAAGAATAAGAGATAAAATATTTTTATACTACATAAAATACAAAAAAATTCTAACTAATGTAATATTTAAATGAGCTTAAAATTTATAAATTTATTTCATTTTTAGTCACAAATAGGCCATTTAAACACTCTATTTAGTTGAATTTAATATT
>Ga0193953_1001107_pt1 | contig 13046 bp, 12 predicted proteins | sample BB_4_MG_FD_140325 | JGI IMG/M metagenome (GOLD analysis project Ga0193953, IMG submission 140325) | Microbial mat bacterial communities from the Broadkill River, Lewes, Delaware, United States - BB_4_MG | ecosystem: Environmental > Aquatic > Freshwater > River > Microbial mats | place: USA... | reverse complement strand
GGGTTCTATGATCAACCTATTGCGTTGGGTTTCTCCACGTACAATTAAGGAAACTTTTGTACCGGCTACAGATTATATGTGTCCAAATTTCCAGAAAGACTAAAACTTAGGATAATTGTTAGATATAAAAAACGATCGGAGCTTTTGCTTCGATCGTTTTTTATTTACTCGAATTGATATTCGCTTACTAACTATTTAGTGAAAGCTGAAAAATGGTTTTTGCTCAATGTACAAAGTACAAAGCACGAAAAATCATTTTTTTGCCCAATGTACAAAGTACAAAACACGAAAAATTGTTTTTTTGCTCAATGTACAAAGTACAAAACACGGAAAATCGTTTTTTTACTCAATGTATAAAGTACAAAGCACGGAAAATTAGTTTTTTACTCAATAACTATTTAGGTAAAGCAGAAAACAATAATTTGAAAAATCAATAATATCGTTTTGAGCAATAGATTTCCTTAAAGATTGCCAGCTTGTTTATTTTAGAAATCCAGCATAATAAAAACTGTAGATGTGTAACTCTCCACATCTATTAATTCTCAAATCACCATATCATTCAACCTTTTTACCAAAGAAATGGACAATAAGATAGAGGCTTAGAATTCCAGCAGGGAAAATAATCCAATAGGGAACACCATATGCAGCCGGAATTAGCCCAATAAATATGGAAACGGCACCAACGGTAAGGGCATAGGGTAATTGAGTTCTGACGTGCTCGATATGGTTACAGGAACTGGCTAAAGAACTGAGAATTGTTGTATCGGATATTGGGGAGCAATGATCACCAAGAACCGAACCTGCAAGAATGGCGGAAACTGTAATATAAAAGAGATTCATCGATGCACCATCATTCATTCCGGCACTATGACTTAAATACCAGGAAGCAGGTAAAATAAGTGGATAGAGAATAGCCATCGTTCCCCATGATGAGCCTGTTGAAAAGGCGATTAATGCTGAAAGAATAAAGGTTAATGCTGGTAGAATCTGGGGAGCCACATTAATAGAAATAAGGGCATTCGATATAAAATCGGCTGTGTGCAAGTCTTTGGTAATATCGGCTAAAGCCCAGGCTAGAACCAAGATAAGAATAGCGGTGAGCATGGTTTTAAACCCTTTAAGCAAGCTATCACTGGTTTCGTGCAAACTTAATATTTTCTGACCAACGGTTAAGGCAACTGCAGCCAGTACAGCTGATAAAGACGACCAAAGCAGAGCAGAGTAGGAGTCAGATGCACCGATCACGTGTGAAAGTTTCTTACTAAAACTTAAACTGGTATCTGCCCATACACTGGCATCCCAGCCTGTGTATAATAAGCCAGCCAGTGTTCCGAATATGACAATCAAAATCGGAATTCCAGCATTGTACCATTTTGGGGTGATATGAGCTGCCATTTCTAAATCATTATCACCATTAGAGCTTTGAATATTGGGGTCCTGACTGCTGATATGATTCTGTCTGGCTAATTTCTCAGCTTTATACATCGGGCCAAAGTCTTTACCTTTAAATATAAGAAAGAGCATAAATGCCAAGGTGAAAAAAGGATAAAATCGACTAGGTAACGAATTTAAGAAAATACTGTAAGGACTTTCGCTTACGCCAATCTGTACGGTTGCTGACTGAATATAACTCAATTCGATCCCGATCCAGGTTGTTATCATAGCTACAGAAGCCACAGGAGCAGCCGTTGAGTCTACAATATATGCAAGCTTCTCTCTGGAGACTTTTAACCTATCAGTCACAGGGCGCATGGTATTTCCAACAACAAGAGTATTGGCATAATCATCGAAAAATATTAGAACGCCCAGCAGCCAGGTGACCAGCTGTCCCGACCTTGCATTGTTTGCAAAACGAGATAAAATATTGACGATTCCCTGCATGCCACCATTTTTCGAAATGAGAGTGACCATAGAGCCAATTAGCATGGAAAATACAATAATTGAGATGTGCCCGGAATCATGCAACGAGTTGATGATATAGGTGTCTGATATAGCAAATATGGCTTTGAAAAATGCGATGAAGATAGAGGTTCCCTTATACGAATAGATGATAAGAGTTCCTGAAAAGAGGCCAATGAACAGGGCTGATAAAACTTCCTTAAAAAATAAGGCCATTAAAATGGCGATAAGAGGAGGGAGGATTGAGAGCCATAGAGGAATTGGAGTTATCTCTTTTGTGTCACTAAATTCTCCAATTTGAACCTGAACGATCTCTTTATGAGTGAATTTATGTTGAAGTTTTAGATCTGAGCCTTCAATCGTATATGCTGTTTGTTTCCCATTGATGAGAACTTGAATTGAATCGGATTTTATTTGCTCAATTAAATCGCCTTGAGTTTTAATCGTAATGGTTTGCTTAACCTTTGAGATTATAATCGAAGGATATTCAACTGAAAAGGAATTTGTTTGATTAGCAAAACTGTTAAATGATATCAGAAGAAGTAAGGGAAGAACTATCTTTCTTAAAAATTGAATCATACGGGGATATATTTAGGTTAGTAGCCCTAAATATATAAATTATAATCAGTTTGATTTTATGATTTTTACAGTTTTATCCGAAGGGATATCATCTTTTATTTTGAAGAATATAAAACTTAACCGGCAATATTTTCTCCCATATGAACTGTTGTTTCTAAGCCACTTCGGGTATTATCCAGTAAATCCTGATCGATTTTAATTTTGTCTTTCTCGAAAAATAAAACAATGGTTGAGCCTCCAAAAGCAAAATAACCTTTCTCACTTCCTTTTTTAATATTCGTGTTGGGTTGATAGGTTTGAAAGATACTTCCAACCATACTCGCTCCAACCTCAGAGATAATGACATCGCCATAATCTTCCGTTTGTAATGTGCTGTAAACCCTTGTATTCTGACAAAAAATCTGTAAACTCTTTCTTAAAGCCAGTGGTGAAACAGAGAAGTATTTGCCTTTAATCAGCTTAGAAGCAGAGATGACACCATCAGCAGGAAAATGGAATCGGTGATAATCGGCAGGTGCCAAACGGACAATCATCATTGCACCATCGGCATATCTTTTTGCCAATTGATCGTTTTTTAAGAAGCTGGAGATCGTAAATTGCGAGCCTTTTATAAAAAATGAAGCGACATCGCTCATCGATTGAAATGCTAAAATCTTACCATCGGCAGGGGAAACGAAAGCATCTCCCACAGGTCTTTTTGATATTTCAATTTTTCTGTAGAAGAAATCATTGAAGTTTTTATATGCACTGCTATCTTTTATTTGATAGATGGATAGATCGATTTTATTTCGTTCAATGAATTTTGAGATTAGCCCTTTAGATAAGCGACTGTTCATGTACCAGCCACCCAGAGAAGAAACAAGTTTTCTTTTCATCAATAGGTGAAGAGATACTTTACCAAGCGGCTTATTGTAGAACCAACTCAGTATTTTACCACTAGGCACATACTCTTCCTCTATTTCGTTATTTCTTCTATTTTTAAAAAAGATTGGTTCCATAAATTCGAATCTATTTGTCATCATCACCTCCATTTCTGAAAGATGATAGACTAACGCATCATATTAATTACAATAATCAACAAAGATGCAACTTTTACATGTATAAGTGAAAAAAAAAGATCATTCTGAGCATAATCTTAGATTTAGAGCACTTAAAATTCTATTTTAAACACGGTTTTTCATTTATTCCCAAGGCAATTTTGTTTTGGGGGATTATTTTGTATCAAAGAGCAGGTCTCTTTTTTTGAATCTTAAGTGAATTTGTTTATTTTGAATTTATAAAACAGATGTGGTGTGGATGGATTAGAGAACATATTTCGATTGGGTTCGAATAATATAAAACCCGAGAAGGGGAAGGTGTTAATTGCTGAACCTTTTTTAGAAGGTCGGTACTTTAAGCGATCAGTGGTTTTATTAACTGAATTTTCCAAAGAGGGGGCCGTGGGTTTTGTGTTAAACAAACCTATTCATTTGAACATAAACGAACTTTTGACTGATTTGGATGTTTTCGAGAGTGAAGTGTTTGTGGGAGGTCCCGTTCAAAATAATCAGATTTACTATTTGCATACAATACCTGAACTTATTCCCAATTCATTTCAGATTTTCAATAATCTTTATTGGGGCGGTGATTTCGCCATTTTAAAAGAACTTATAAGCAATAAAAAAGTTGAACATGATCAAATTCGTTTTTTTGCAGGTTATTCAGGATGGAACGCTGGTCAACTCGAAGACGAGATCAAGGAAAATTCATGGTTGGTAAGCTCTCTCGAAATGAAAGAAATTATGGCTCTGGATAATGTTGATATTTGGCAAAAGGCTTTGATTCAGTTGGGTGGGAATTATAAGGTCTGGGCCAATTTTCCCAAAGATCAAAATATGAATTAGTCACTGGGAAAAAGCTTCTTATTCAATTCCTCAATTAATATTTTTGAACTTCGATTAAAATAGCGTCTTTCTTCATAGGCCACGACCCATCGTATTCCGACAATTGCATTGGTTAAGAAAATTTCATCAGCGTCCATTAACTGATCGGGTTTCATAATGCAGTCATCATAGACCGTGATACCCAGGTTTAATGCTATCTGAATAATTTGTTCCCTCATAATGCCATTCATGGCGCCACTTTCAAGCGAGGGGGTATAAAGAATTCCATCCTTAACGATAAACAGGTTTGAGCTTACGCTTTCGACCAAATTTTGTCTTTCATTTAGCAATAAGCAATCATCCCATTTCATCTCATCCTTGTGCAAGCCTGCTAAAATAAAAGGGAGTGAGTTACCCGTTTTAAATCCAGACATGGAATTGGATGCTTTTTTATAAGAATCGAATAGACCAATTGTCAATCCTTTTTTATTCAAATAATAGTTTGGTGAATCTAACTTTGAACTCTCTATTAAAAATGAAATGCGATTGGTTTTGGGTGTGTAGAGACCTCCTGAATTTCGAAACACACTCAAGCGGATACGCGTGCCCAAAAAGGATTTATTTTTTGTGATCAGACTTTTGATATTCGTTTCAATTGTTTGCGAAAAATTATCGGGTATTTCCATTCGTAAATGCGACATCCCCAGTTGCAGACGTTCCATATGTTCACCGAAGAGTTGAATCTGTGTCCCATTGCAATGGATGGTTTCAAACAATGAATCACCATAACGAAATGCTCTGTTATCAGCTGTGAACAGAGCTGCAGTTTCTGGATAGAATGTCCCGTTGTAGCAAAGTTGATGTGAGTTCATAATTATATTTCTCCCTTTAGTATTTTGTCGCAATAGATTGAAATATCTTCGTTTGCTTCTATTTTTATTCCCTTAATCCCTGCGGCTTCAGCAGCCTCAATATCGCGTTTGCTGTCACCAATAAGATAGGATGTCTTAATATCAATATTGAATTTTCTGATTGCCTGATTAATCATGTAGGGGCTTGGTTTTCTGCATTCACAGCTCGCTACACTTTCATGATGAGGACAGTAGTAGATTTCTTGAAGACGAATATCATTCTCCAGCAACTTTGCTTCAAGGTGTGCATGAATCTGATCAACATCGTCGCTGGAATAAATCCCCTTTGCAACACCCCCCTGATTACTGACTATGAAAAGCATATAACCCGCTTCCTGAAAGCGTTTGAGGGAATTCACAATACCTTTATTGATAATAAAGTCCTTAACTTTGTAAATATAGTAGTGTCCAATATCAGAATTGATGACCCCATCACGATCAAGAAAAATAGCCTTTTGCATTTTGAATCTTTAAAATAACTTCTGCAAAAATAAAGAGAATAATTCTGGTTTTACAAGAATAGGAAATAGAAAACCAAACAGAGCACCGTAAAAATGGCTATTATGTCCAATGTTATCTATTTGTTTTTTACTCATATAATAGGAATATGCGAGATACAAAACCCCAAATACGATACCTGGAATTGGTATTACAAAAAAGAAATATAGGAGTTGCCATGGATCGAAGAAAATGGTTGCAAACACGATGGCTGATGTGGCACCCGATGCACCTAAGGCATTATAGTTATAGTCATTTGCATATCGTTTTAAATCATAAAGACTTGAGAAAATTATGCTGCAAATATAGAGGGCTATAAAATAAAAGGTACTTGTTCCCAGATAGTATTGAAAATAATTTTCCAGCGCTTTGCCAAAGAAAAATAGAACAATCATATTCACCAGTAGGTGATTCCAATTGGCGTGTAAAAATCCATGAGTGAATATTCTGTACCACTGGCCTCGTTTTAAAATCTGATAGGCGTTAAACTGGTAGCGGTAAAGCCATTCAGTTTTATTAAAAGCCGTAATTGAAATAATTGCTGTAATAGCTATAATTAAAGTTGTCATGTTTGATAGAATAGATTGATATTAATAATGATAAAAGGCCTGTGCGATTTAGAATGATTCAACCAACTTCACAACAATACACGAACTCCTTGTATTGAATCCAATCGCTTTTGTTTTGATTCGATTTGCGGGAATGCCTTGAGAAATCATATAGTTTTTAGCCTCTGTTGCTCTTTTTAAACACAATTCTTTATTTTCTCGGTTACCACTATCGACCTTTGTACTTGCTCTAACTTCGATAAGAATATCTGGGTTATGGTTTAGTATTTCGATAACATTATTTAGTTCTCCTTTTGTTATCTCAGTCAATAGCCAACCTCCATTGTGAAATGTAGACGTGTGTAATTCAATTGTTTGATTTCCCTTTGTTTTAATGAGGTCTACGGACAGAATTTCATCATATGTATAATTGCTTAAAACGGTCGTATAATAACCTGGTTTCGAAACAATCAGATCGTAATAATTACCAGGATCAACGTCTGCCGAAAAATTGCCATTTGAATCGGTATTGCAATATGTTGAGAGCCTATATGTTTTATTTACAACCTCAACGTTTGCATTCTTTATTGGTTTCGAAGAAAACTGGTTTTTAACAAATGCTTTGATGTTGGCCCAGGGCGATTCTTCTAGTCGAATTTTGATGTTTTTGTTTTTTGACAAATTTTGTGGGAAATATAAAACACGTTTGGTTTTAAATCCTTTTTTCTGAATAATCAGACTGTATTTTTGATCTTTAAAAACATTGAATTTAAAACTTCCGTCAGGCTTATTATAGGTTCTGTCTAAGATGATATTCCGATCGACAAGAAAGACCTCAACACTGTCGATTGGATTCGTGGAGCCAATTTTTGAAATGACACCTTTAAGTGTATTTAGTTTGGCAATGTTTTTCTCAAATTCGAAGATATCATCATTCCCATTTCTATTTGATGAAAAATAGCCGATTTTGTTTTTGAAATCGAATATATAAGCAAAGTCATCTTTTGAGGAATTAAATGGGAAACCAATATTTACAGGGTATTTCCAATGGTTTTTTTCAAAAGTTGTTTTGAATATGTCTAAGCCACCAAAACCAATATGTCCGCTTGAGGCAAAATACAAATAACCATCCTCGCAGATATAAGGAAACATTTCGTCACTTGTCGTGTTTATAGCGGGGCCTAAGTTGATTGGAGGTCCCCAGGAAAAGCCTTGTTTGCGACAATAATAAATATCCGTACCACCATATCCACCTGGCATATTCGAGATAAAGAACAATAGTTTTCCATCTTTCGAAATGGAAGGGTGTCCGGTCGAATAGTCATCTCCTGCATATTGAAATAATTCGGGTTTGTCCCACTTTCCTTTAGCAAATCGAGACATATAGATATTCAGTTGGGCTTGTCCATTTATGTCCACTGTCCCCTTGTTTCTGGTAAAATAGATAAATTTTTCATTGGCTGAAAATGAAGCAGAGCCTTCGTTATATTTTGTGCTTAAATCTTCAGATAAGAGCTTGGGAATTGCGTATTTCGATCCTATTTTCTTTGTGAAATAAAGGTTGAAGTAGTGATCCTTTTTATCTTTATTAATTTGTTTCGAATATTTATTGGGACGACCTGAAACGAAAATTAAACCATCGTTATACAAAGAAGTTGAATAGTCAGTTTGTTGCGTATTAATATTTATTGGTTTGGCAATATACAGGCTGTCGTCGATAATTTCGTTGATCAGATTACAGGCCTGGATATGTTGAAGTGCAATATTATCAGAAGGTTTAAGCTTGCTGTATTTTAGATACCATTCTTTAGCTTCGACATACTTATGTACTTTTTTCAGTAGATTGGCATAGTTTAAAAAGTCTTCAGCCTCTGCTTTTGACGCATTAGCCATTCTTTGGGCAAGAATCAAAGCTTTATTATCCTGATTGGTTTCGATATAACAAAAAATGAGATTTCTTTTGACTGATTTATCATTATGATTTTGAGTATATTTTTTTAGGTAGGGGATGGCCAGCTTGTATTCTTTCTTTGCAAAGAGATGTTGACCTCTTGACAAATCTCTGTTTTGGGCAGAAACAAGGCTTGAGGATATGGTAAATACAATGGCAACAAAAATTGTTGTTAGCAATTTTATATTCATAACTTAAATATATAGTCGATTAAAATTGAAGCTTAAGTGTCTATGATTCTGGATAAGACAGGTTTTTAAGCTGAACAGAATGCAAAATACACAACTTTAGAAAAATCTAGGTGATGTATAGCTACTTTTCTTCAAAGAAATCTTATAGTTTATAAAAAATTCATGGCTTGAATGGTCACCACGTTTCAGTTTATCGAGACTGTTTTCATAGGAATAGTTAATGCCAATTTTAGAATTAAACTCATAGCCTATATGGATTGACCAATACTTCCCAGCCCGATAACCACTCCCGGCAAAAATACCATTTATATGATAAAAAATAAGATTTAAATTATAATCTAGTGTAGAGTTTGCTGAAGAAAAAAACAGCAAGGAAGGTTCAACTTGAATTTTAGGATTAAGTTCTAACTGAAGGCCAGTATTTAAATAGAAATAGATATCTCTAAATTCAAAATTGATATTTTCACCCATACTGTTTTCATGAGGGTAGGTGTTTTGTAACAAGCGAGGTGCAGAAAAGCCCAAATGAAATTTCGGGGTGTTGTAGTATATGCCTAGACCGAAATTTGGAGCCACACTACTTACGTTCATATTAGGAATGCTGGGATCATCCCCGTTAAAATTTGGATCGTAAGTTCTAAGATCCGACCATCGCACCTCTTTATTAACGATTCCTGCCTGTAGTCCGAAAGCCAATACACGTTTTTTAGTCAGACTAATTTTGTAGGCATAGCTAGCAAAGAACCCCGTTTCATTTAAGATTCCAATTTTATTGCTGTATACCATGGTACCGAGTCCAATTTTACTGTTGTTTAATGGGGCATGAGCTGATAATATTGAAGATTTTGGAGCGCCTTCTACGCCTGTCCATTGTTTGTGATAGCCCATGGCCATCTCCATATAAGGTTTATTGCCAGAAAAGGCTGGGTTAATAAATAATTTGTTCTGATTATAATTGGTGAAAAGGATATTTTCCTGAGAAAATAGTTTTGGGAGTGTTGAGCAAAGGCATATCAATATCGTCAGAATATAACGAGTGGTGATATGACTTTGATTTCCCATTCAGTAACAAGCTAGTTTATATTTTAGTTGAAAACTCACAGTTATTACCTACAATCTGATAGCCGATATAGAAATATGTATATCTATTTTTTGATGACGATATAACCGCTTTTAAGGTATTTTTTATCCTTAATTATGAGTTTGAAAAAATATGTTCCAGGAGGTAATTTATCTCCGGGGCCTAGCTTTACGCCAGTCTTACTGTAACTTCCATCCCATGCATCATCATTTGTGTAGTTACTTTTATCATAGACTTTAGAGCCCCATCTAGAGAATACAACGAATTCATTCACCGGATAGTTTTCGATGCCTTTTATGTAGAACTTATCATTGATATTGTCTCCATTGGGAGAAAAGGCCGTTGGAATTAGTAAATCTACTTTATTAGGGTTTTTAACATCGACTAATATGTACGCTTGACTACATTGACTTCTATTATTACAAATTTCATAGAATATGGTATCCACACCAAAACTGTCTTCATAGGGATAAAATACCATTAAAGTGTTATTTTCAACCAAATAAGCTTTTCCGGCCTGATCGTTTTGACGAAGAATTTTGGTTTGTGAAAAATCAAGGGTCGATGACGAGTAGATGTCGTTTTCAAGGAATACAATTTCAATATAATTTACCTCGTCAATAAGTGTTTTATTGTTAATTGAAACCGAATCATTTTTTGCTACAGGAGGTGCACCATCTTGGCCAAAACTAAGCGTTGGACCAAACAAAAGAACTAATATGAATGAAAGAGTAAAAATTGATTTCATAGTTAAATACAAATTCTTTATTGATGGATGTATGAAATTCATACATGAAAAAAAGAAGTTAACAATATATTGTATCCATCATTCATTTACTTGAAATGAGTAAACGAAATGTATTATTAAAGATAATAGATTTGTTGAAATATTGCTAATGAAGCGTTTTGAATATTAACTCTTTTAGTAGATCGCCATTCTTAGAGCTGACATTTCCAATCCCTTTTGATTTTAAATCATATTCTCTGAGCAGATTGATAATAGCAACCAATTTCTTTGGATTATATAGTCTTGCGGCTGATTTATAGTCTTTTACGAAAAAAGGATTAATACCAAGTGCCGAAGCAACAATTTTATCATTTGTCTTATTTTTTAAAAAATGGAATTTTAAAATTTTTGAAAAATATGAGTGGAGTAAGGCAATTGTGACATAAATTGGGTTACTTTTTTCATTCGTTGAGAAGTAATTTATGATTTGATTTGCTTTGACGATGTCTTTTTTTCCCAATGCATTTTGCAATTCAAAATTGTTGAAATCTTTAGAAATGCCAATGTTTTTTTCGATATCGTCTGCTGTGATTGTATTTCCTTGCGGAATATTTATGCTTAGCTTATCAAGCTCATTTGAAATTTTACTTAAGTCGTTGCCCAAAAATTCTGAGAGTAAAATACTGGCTTTGGTGTCGATATTTAGCTTGAGGCTTTTTGTATATTTTGTTATCCAATCGGGCAGTTGGTTTTCGTATATTTTTTTTGATTCGAAGAGGATGCCAAATTGAGCTACATTTTTAGTGAATGCTTTTCTTTTGTCAAGTGTTTTATATTTGTAATTAATTACAAGAATCGTGGATTGAAGAGGATTCTTAATATACGAATCCAATAATTCAATATTTTTCAAATGTTGAGCTTCTTTAACTACGACAAGTTGGCGGGTTGCCATCATAGGAAAACGGCGAGCCGTATCGATGACGTTTGCAATATCGGCATCCTTTCCGTAAAAAATGCTTTGATTAAAATCACGCTCGGCTTCAGGTAGGGCATTCTCCAATATATAATCGGTGATTTTATCGATATAAAAACTCTCTTCTCCCATCAGAAAATAGATGGGTGCATATTCTTGTTTCTTAATACGGTTGTATATTTCTTCGAATGTCATATAAATCTGTTGAGATAGTTTGGCTTTGAGTATAGGCTTTTAGAATCTGAGGTGTTTCACAGATTCCTTATTGTGCATTACTTCTTTTAGGGCATCAATTCCTGTTTGTATATGTCGATCGACAAAACGATTTGTGACTTCAGCATCGCTGTGATCGGTTTTTACTCCTGCAGAGATCATGGGTTGATCGGAAACTAATAAGACAGCTCCTGAAGGAATCTCATTAAAGAAGCCAACTGTGAATATGGTTGCAGTTTCCATATCGATAGCCATTGCTCGGGTCTTTGCAAGATATTTTTTAAAACGTTCGTCGAATTCCCAAACTCTTTTGTTGGTTGTAAAAACAGTTCCGGTCCAATATTTAATGTTTTTGTCAGCAATCACCTGAGACACCGCTCTTTGAAGTCCAAATGCAGGCAGTGCAGGTATTTCAGGAGGCAAGTAGTCATTTGATGTTCCTTCGCTTCGGATGGCAGCAATGGGGAGAATCAAATCACCCAGTTTATTTTTCTTCTTAAGACCACCACATTTCCCTAAAAATAAGACACCCTTAGGTTTTATGGCACTTAATAAATCCATTACGGTTGCGGCATTAGGACTACCCATTCCGAAGTTAATCATGGTAATTCCATCAGCCGAAACATTGGGCATAGCCTTGTCTTCACCCACAATAGTGGTATTATATTTTTTTGCAAATATATCAAGATAACCACTGAAGTTGGTCAAAAGAATAAAGGGATCAAAATCTTGAAGAGCCCGGCCAGTATAACGTGGCAACCAGTTTTCTACAATTTCTTCTTTTGTTTTCATATGTTAGATGATTTGCTTTCTTTGTTGACCAAGAGCTGATAAAATCTGTTATATTTGTTTTCAATATAATTAAAATATGGACATACTTAATCTACCCACCTATAATTTTAATATCAAATTAGAAGGACAAAGAAAGCTAATTTTTGATAGTATAAGAAGGAAGTTTGTGGTATTAACACCAGAAGAGTGGGTGAGACAGAATTTCATTTCTTATTTGGTGGAAGAGAAGAATTACCCCAAAGGATTGATAGCTGTTGAAAAAAAAGTGGATGTTAATAGGATGCCACAACGGAGTGACATTGTTCTGTATAACAATAAGGGTATTGCATTGATGATTGTCGAGTGTAAAGCATCCAGTGTGAAAATTTCACAAGATACTTTTAATCAAATTGCGCGTTACAATATGAAATTACAGGTGCCTTACCTTGTTGTAACCAATGGATTAAATCATTATTGTTGTCATATTAATTACGAACAGAATAGTTTTGAGTTTATTCCTGAAATCCCGGATTATAAGGTTTTAAAATAAATCGTTGTAAAACTAGTTTGTAATAAAATCCAGTTGTCAGAAATGAGTTCTGAAAACCGGATTTTCAATTTTAAAATTGTTCTAACTGGGGGAGTTCGACTTAGGTTGAAGTCGGAATAAACAACTTATAATAGATGAAATAAGGCTCATTAGTTGATGATCAAGATCTTACTTTCACCACTACTTTTCGAACTGTTGAGCTTTGATTAAGCCCTACACAAGGCTGATGAAGATCATTTGGGAAAAAGATTCCAAAGGTTCCGGTTTTAAATTTAAATAGAGTGGATTCTCC
>Ga0193953_1001106_pt1 | contig 13052 bp, 11 predicted proteins | sample BB_4_MG_FD_140325 | JGI IMG/M metagenome (GOLD analysis project Ga0193953, IMG submission 140325) | Microbial mat bacterial communities from the Broadkill River, Lewes, Delaware, United States - BB_4_MG | ecosystem: Environmental > Aquatic > Freshwater > River > Microbial mats | place: USA... | reverse complement strand
TAAATGTTTGGAACGGCTGTTTGCAGGTTGTCGTTTACCTCAATTTGTCCTTTATTGTTTGGTGTAATTCCAACGTTTTCTAACCCTAATCCAGTCGTGAATGGTTTTCTACCCACTGCAACTAAACAGTAATCCGCTTCCATGGTTACTTCTTCATCCTTTTTGTTTAAAGCGACAAGTTTAACCCCTTTTCCTGTATTGGTAACGTTTTGAACTTTATGTTGTAAATGAAATTTAAAGCCTTCTTTCTTAAGAACTTTTGTAAGCTCTTTAGACATCGTTTTATCCATCGTTGGGATAATTGTACTGGCAAACTCTACTACTTCAATCTGCGTCCCTAAACGAGCAAATACAGAGCCTAGTTCAAGTCCAATAACTCCACCACCAATAACTAAAATCTTTTTAGGGATTTCTTTCATGTTAAGTGCCTCCGTAGAAGTGATAATTCTATCCTTGTCTGGTTCCATTCCCGGGAAGAAGTTTGGCTTCGATCCAGTAGCGATTAAGATATTCTTTGTTGAAAGTATAGTTTCCTTGTTATCCTTGTCAGTTACTTTTACTGAGTTTTTGTCAACAATAGATCCAATTCCGGTAAAAACTTCAATGTTATTTTTGTCCATTAAGAACTTAACACCATCACATGTTTGTGAAACGACCTTGTTTTTTCTTTGAACCATTTGTTCAATGTTCGCTTTCACATCTTTCACATCAATACCATGCTCTGTAAAGTTGTGCGTTGCATTATGAAAATGCTCAGAAGAATCAAGTAAGGCTTTTGATGGAATACATCCAACGTTTAAACAAGTTCCACCTAATGTATCATATTTTTCAATGATAGCTGTTTTCATCCCAAGTTGTGCACAACGTATCGCTGCAACATAACCACCAGGTCCTGATCCTATAATCGTGATGTCGAAATTACTCATGTTCTAATATTTATATTACAAATTTATTATTTATCGTTGAAGATTGGGTGCTATTCTGATTTTTTAGAACAAAAAAAAGGGCTATTAAACAAATAGCCCTTTTGATGTGTATTAAAGTTGATTAAAGAACAACAACTTTTTTCGTAGCTGTATGCTCACCAGTTCTAATCTCCAAGAAGTAACAAGCAGCAGGTAAGTTAGCTGTGTTATTTAATGAGTGACTAACAACTGTATTCGTTTGTTCTATTGTTTCAGAAGAAATCACTTTACCTTGAGTATCTCTTAGGATGAAAGTAACAGCTTCGTTTTGCGCTGTGTAATTAATGTTGATCGCTTCACCGTTTGAAGGGTTAGGGTATACGTTAACATCTAAAGCAGCAATTTCATCAGATACCAATCCTAATGTTCCATTCACATTAATGTTGTCAAGGTATAAGTTACTTGCTAAATCAGATGCAGTGAACTCAAATTTGAAAATCACCTTGTCAGAAGCAGAAGTTGTATTGATTGATACAGAACCTGTTTTCCAATCATTATTTGATGTTGGAGTATAATCTGAGTATCCAGCAAATCCACCAGTTACAATGTTTGCTCCAGTAATCCCCGTTGAATTACTTCCTCCGATAGATGTTCCATCAATGCTAATTGTTCTAGCACTCCAAGTGGCACCACAATCTGTAGAAGCGTATACTTTAAGTTTTTCAGTAATTTGAGCTGTCTGAGTAGCATTTGTAGCATAAGAGAAGTTAAATGACATTGTTACGTTTGACGTGTATCTCAAGTCAAATGAAGGTGTAATCAATTCATCAACACTTCCCCCTAAACGACTATTATAAAAATAATCATCATTAAATAAATCTGCACCAGATACATCCTTAAATGTATTCAGTTTGTAACATGTAGAGTTATCGTAACCTGTTCCGTTTGAGATAGCAAATTTTCCGTAATTATCTTCATAGTTTTTTGTTACAAACCATCCTGCTGAAGGTCCTTCAAGGTTAATTGAAGTTGGACCATCAAATGTTGCATAATCTTGCGAAACATAAATGTATCCAGTTCTAGTTTCAGTTCCTGTTCCAGCTGCATTAGAAACAGATAATGTTACATTTTTGTATCCCGGAGAATTAAATGTTACAGATGGATTTGCAGAAGTCGAAGTTGCAGGTGATCCATCTTCGAATGTCCAAGAGTATCCGTCGATTACTGCATTCCATGATGCATCGCTAAATGAAATAGGACTTCCGATACATGTTTGAGTTTTGTTTGCTGTAAAATCTGCAACAGGTACACACATTGGCACTGTTAACACATTTGCTGGGTCTTGAGGAAGTAATAAATCTTTTACTCCAGTTGCCATTAATGTCGAATCTTTCCACAAAATATTTCTTTGACCAGCAATCCCTTCAAGTGTATTGTTCATTGCTAAACATTGACCTGGAGAGAAGTGTCTGTCACAGTATGAATAATCCATGTAGTTCTGTAAATCTTCGTTAATTGCTGGGTCGCAATCAGCCCATCCAAATGGAGGAACGAATGTTGGACAGTTTTGGTGACCTTTTGTAACTGGAGTGTCATCAATCCCATCGTCATTACAAATAGTTGGACCGTCATTAATAAGGTCTGAATCTCCAAAGGTATGAGCTAAACTCAACCAGTGTCCAATTTCATGTGTCAAAGTAGATTCTCTAAAAGGAGAAGAAGTACCGATTGAACCAACATAAGTATGATTTGTTACAATACCGTCTAACCAATATCCATTTCCGTCAGTTGCTGAAGGGAACATCGCATATGCTGCAGCTCCTGGAGTTCCTACTACATCTACAACCCAAATATTAAGGTAGTGAGATCTATTCCATTGGTGAATTTTAGCATAAGAATCTCCTGTATAAGTTTCATGAGAATATATGTGCTCAATTCCGTTTGTACAATTTCCTAAGGGATCAATCGCTGCTAATTTAAACTCGATGTGCGCATTTCCTATTAGGTTAACGAAATCTGCTTGAATGTCAACTGAATCTGGATCTGCCGCATTAAACTCGCGGTTAAATACTTCTAATGCATCATAAACTTGTGCATCTGAAATGTTTTCTACTCCATAATCATGTAAAATATGAAATACAACAGGAATAGTATATGTTCCATCTGCTTTTTCAAGGTTGTTTCCGGCAGAATTACCTTGATAGCTATTCATTAAAAGCTTGTGTGCTTCATACCCTTCTCTCAATTCAGGGTACATTTCGAATGCTTCTTCTAGCGCCTCATATGTACCACAGTTCCTTGTAGGTTCAGTCTGGGCAAAGATCGAAGAGCTCCCTAAGAAGCACAGACTTATAAGTGTAAATAGTTTATTCATAGTTTAAAATTTGGCTGAAATTAAACATTCTAACTCATTATCTATAATCTTAGAGCAAAAAAAAGAGGACTATTTAGTAAAATAGCCCTCTTTTCATTTAATCTGTTATGTTTTACATTACAACTACTTTTTTCGTAGTTGTAAAGTCTCCTGATTTAACTTCTAAGAAGTAACATGCAGAAGGTAAGTTCGAAGTGTTCGATAATGAGTGACTAACAACCGTGTTTGTTTGGTTGATAGTTTCTGATGTGATTAATTTACCTTGAGTATCTCTTAGTGTAAAAGTAACCGCTTCGTTTTGCGCAGTGTAATTAATGTTAATCGCTTCTCCATTTGACGGATTAGGGAACACATTAATGTCCAATGCTGATATTTCATCTGAAACCAATCCTAGTGTTCCGTTAACGTTGATGTTGTCTAAATAAAAGTTACTCGCTAAGTCAGATGCAGTAAATTCAAATTTGAAAATTACTTTATCAGAAGCAGAAGTTGTGTTGATTGATACTGAACCGTTTTTCCAATCATTGTTAGATGTTGGTGCATAATCAGAGTATCCAGCGAAACCTCCAGTTACAATGTTTGCTCCTGAAATTCCTGCAGAGTTACTTCCTCCAATCGAAGTCCCATCGATACTGATTGTTCTTGCGCTCCATGTTACTCCACAATCAGTAGATGCATACACTTTTAATTTCTCAGTAATTTGATCCACTTGCGTTGCATTAGTAGCGTATGAAAAATCAAAAGACATTGTAACATTTGATGTATATCTTAAGTCAAAAGATGGAGTGATTAATTCATCAACGCTACCCCCTAATCTATTGTTATAAAAGAAGTCATCATTAAATAAGTCAGCACCCGAAACATCTTTGAAGTTGTTCAGTTTATATGATCTAGAATTGTCTTTACCTGTACCATTCGATAATTTAAAAGAACCGTGATTGTTTTCATAATTATTAGAAACAAACCATCCAGCAGAAGGTCCTTCTAAGTCAATAGATGCAGGTCCATTGAATGTTGCGTAATCCTGACTAATATAAATGTACCCTGTTCTTGTTTCAGTTCCAGTTCCTGCGGCGTTCGTTACTGAAAGCGTTACATTTTTGTATCCTGATGAATTGAATGTAACAGATGGATTTGCTGATGTAGATGTTGCTGGAGATCCGTCTTCAAAAGTCCATGAATAACTATCTACAACCGCATTCCAAGAAGCATCTGAAAAATTCACTGTTGAACCTATACATGTCTGTCTTGTGCTTGCTGAAAAGTCAGCAACTGGAACACATAATGGAACTGTAAGTGGGTTTGTTGGGTCTTGAGGTAAAAGAAGGTCCTTAATTCCTGTAGCCATTAATGTGCTGTCTTTATGAAGGATGTTACGTTGACCAGAAATACCTTCAAGTGTATTGTGCATTACTTCTACCTGTCCATCTGTAAACATGAATACACAACTAGAATAGTCCATGTAGTTCTGAACATTTTCAATTACAGGTGAGTTACAATCTGCTAAAGTTACATCGCAAGTAGAAAATGAACCATCTGTAGGCGGTGTATCATCAATTCCATCATCTCCACAAACGCCATCACCAGCATTTGTTCCTGCAAATGTGTGTGGAAGTCCTAAGTAGTGTCCTGCTTCGTGAGTAAGAGTTCGGTCAGAACCTGAAACCGTTGTAGCTCTCAATACAATACCGTCAGTCCAATAACCTGAACCATCTGTTCCTGCAGGGAATGTAGCGTAACCTAAAAGAAATCCTGGTGTAGTTCCTCCTGAGTTTGGAGTGTCTACCACCCAAATGTTTAAATAATGTGATCTATTCCATTGGCTAATTTTAGCATAAGTATCTCCGTCGTTCGTTTCGTGAGAATAAATATGCTCAATACCATTTGTACAGTTTCCCAATGGGTCCAATGCGGCCAATTTGAATTGAATTTCAGCATCTCCAATGATTGGTTTAAATTCTGGAATAACATTCGCCGTGTCAGCGTTTGTTGCGCTATAATCTTCATTCAAACGGTTCATTAAGTCATATACCAAAGCATCCGAAACATTTTCAGATCCATATTCATGAAGAATGTGAAAAACTACAGGTATTTGGTAAGAAACGGCTTTTTCACCATTTTTAGTAACTGCAACAGCACTATTGTTAAGTAATTGTCGAGCTTCATATTCGGCTTTTAATTGCGGAAATTGTTTATGAAGACTCTCTAATGCTTCGTCTGTACCACATGGAACAATTTCTTGCGAGTGTCCATTAAACGCAAAAAGAGAAGTCGCCATTATGGCAAATATTAATCTTTTCATAAGGATAGTATTTTTTATTCTATATATAATCGTTTAAAACCGATGCAAATTAACAAATTCCAATCATAATTTCAATGGAATAACATCACTTTCAGTATAAATATAAGGCATGTTTTTGACTTTATAATCAACATAAGTTACAAAAGTGAGCTAAAAGTATACAAGTCTATGTTAGAATAAATGCTTTTCAGCCCGATAAGATGATCTCACAAGAGGTCCACTTTCTACATATCTGAAACCTAGTTTCATGCCAATTTCTTTGTATTCTTGAAAGCGTTCAGGTGTAACGAATTCGGCGATCGGTAAATGTTTTGCTGTTGGTTGCAAATATTGCCCTAAAGTTAAAATGTCAACATTGACACTGGCCAAATCTTCCATTGTTTCAATGATTTCTTCATGGGTCTCACCAAGTCCAAGCATGATGCCTGACTTCGTTTTCATCCCTCCTTTTTTCAATCTGAATAGAACTTCTAAGCTTCTGTCATATTTTGCTTGGATTCTAACTTCCTTTGTAAGTCGTCTTACGGTTTCTAAATTATGACTTACAATTTCGGGAGCTACATCTATGATGTTTTGAAGGTTGTCCCAGTTTCCAGCAAAATCAGGAATTAATGTTTCCATTGTAGTTCCAGGAGATTGTTTGCGAATAGCTCTAACTGTTTGCACCCAAATTCCAGACCCACCATCCTTAAGGTCATCACGATCCACAGAGGTGATTACAGCATGTTTTACACCCATCGTTTTAACACTATGTGCAACTTTCCCTGGTTCAAATTCATCTACTGCATCTGGGCGTCCAGTTTGTACTGCACAAAATCCACATGAACGAGTACAGATGTTTCCTAAAATCATAAATGTCGCGGTTCCTTCTCCCCAGCATTCCCCCATGTTCGGACAGTTTCCACTCTCGCAAATTGTATGCAGTTTATGCTCAGTTACCAAGGACCGAACTTTTTTGTAATTCTCCCCGGTTGGTAGTTTAACACGAAGCCATTTTGGCTTTTTGATTTTAACTTTATTCTCTGTATTCGTAGTTTCACTCATCTCTTCCAATTTAATTTTTGACATTGTTACACGTCGAAAAATAAAACGCTACTTTTGCCGAGTCTTTTATTTATAAAAGATTTCGAATACAAATGTATGTAAATCCAAAGGAAATGGCGACGTCAACAGTTGAATATTTAGGGGGTCTTAGAACCAAGTGTACCCACTTAAAATCTGGTAAGGAAGTTCTAACCGATGCTCCAGTAGATAATAATGGTAAAGGAGAGGCGTTCTCTCCAACCGATTTGGTAGCTACAGCTTATGTTTCGTGTATGTTTACGATTATTGGTATTTATTGTGATAATCATGAAATTGACTTTGATTTTGGAAACGCAACTATTACTAAAATAATGGGGTCTAACCCGAGAAGGATAGCTAGAATAGAAGTAGATTTGGATTTTTCGGTGAATAATTGGAACCAATCTATACATCAGCGTATAATTAATGCTGGGGAAGGTTGTCCAGTTGCTAAAACAATTGGTGAAAATGTTGAATTAAAATTCAACTACAAATTTTAAGGAAATGGAAAGAAATAGAGGAAGAGAAGCAGGTGAACGTCAATATAGAACTCCAAAGGATGATTTTATTTTTGGCGTTAGAGCGGTTATAGAAGCGATTAAAGCAGAACGGGTATTAAACAAGATTTTCATTCAGAAAGGAATGAATAAAGAACTCTTTCTTGAGCTAAAAGATGCTTTGGCTGATGGTTCTTATCAATTACAGTTTGTTCCAGTTGAGAAACTGAATAGTTTTACTGATCAGAATCACCAAGGTGTGATTGCATTGACTTCACCAATCGAATATTATAAGATTGAGGAAGTTGTAGAAGAGCTGTTGGAGAATGATAAAAAACCGTTTATTCTGGCTTTGGATAGAATTACGGATGTAAGAAATTTCGGAGCTATTGCAAGAACTGCTGAATGTGAAGGTGTAGACGCAATTTTGATTCCGTCTAAAGGTTCTGCACAGGTTACTGCAGACGCTATTAAAACTTCTGCTGGTGCTTTGAATCGAATTAAGGTGTGTAAAACAGATAGCTTAAAGGATTCATTGTTTTATGTACAGCAATGTGGTTTACGCTTGGTGGCGTGTACTGAAAAATCAAGAGTTCCTTTATATGAGACAAATTTACGAGGTTCGGTGGCAGTCATAATGGGATCAGAGAAAGATGGTATTACATCTGATTTGATTAATATGGCAGATATCGCTTGTCGAATTCCAATGCGTGGTGAAATTGCGTCGTTGAACGTTGGAGTGGCAGCAGGAATGGTTTTGTATGAGAAGCTTAGACAAGAATTACATTAAATTGATTATTATGAGAAAAGTGATCGTTTTATTCGTTGCGTTGATCAGCTTTAATGGATTTGCTCAATTGCCGTCAAAAGTGAAGAAGTTGGCAGGTGAGTGGAGTTATAAAGAAGGAAGTGGTTTCGAAGTTTGGAAGCAACAAGATGATTTATTACATGGCTATGCGTATCGAATTAATAAAGTAGGTGATACGTCCATGGTGGAAGATATGCAAATGAAACGTATTAATAACTCACTTGTTTATACCCTTGAAACGTACAATCATATTGAGGATAGTGTTGTGATTGCTACAAATAGTTTTGTTGGCGAGAAACGTAAAATGAGTTTTATAAATATCCAAGCTGAAACTCCGTATTCAATAGGTTATTCATTTGGTTTTTTAAGTCGTAACAGGCTGAAGATTAAGATTAAATACGCTTTAGGACAGGATCCTGTGGTGTTGAAATTGGTACGTGTTAAAGAGTAGATTTTTTAATCCAAGGTATTATTCCAGGAATTTCATTTAAATGATTGATGTGCCACTCGTGAGTGCCTTCACGGTAGCTTTTGTTTGGGTCGAAAAGAATTCCTTGCATTCCCACTTTTTCTGCTCCCACAATATCGACTAAATAATCATCACCAATCATGATGCTATTTGCCGGTTTTGCATTCGCGTGGTGCATTGCGTAGTCAAATACATCTCTTGCGGGCTTGTTCTTACCCACTTCTTCTGAGCAAACTATCACGTCGAAATAATTGATCAATTTACTTTTCTCAAGTTTAATGTATTGAACTTCCTTAAATCCATTCGTGATGATGTGTAATTCGTACCCTTCGTTTTTTAAATTGTCTAAGGTCTCTGTTGTGTGTGGAAATAGATTTGTTTGATAAGGGCTCGTTTTTACATAGCCGTCGCCTAGCTGAATCGCTAATTTTTCGTTGTGAACATCAAATTTTTTCAAGGTGTCATTGAACCGCTTGATTCTTAATTCAGCCTTTGTTATTTTTCCAGCTCCATATTGATGCCAAAGTTCAGCATTGATTTTTTTATAGGCCGTGTGAAATGAACGAAATGATCTAAGGTGATCGCTGAGTTTTAGGTCTTCATATAGCAGGTTTAATGCTGTTTCTGAGTTCTTTTCAAAATCCCAAAGTGTTCTGTCTAAATCAAAAAATAAGTGTTTCATCCGTATATTAAGTATGCTATTCCTGTGGTTGCAAATGCATTAATGAACATGCCAACAACAATTAAAGGATACGTTTTTTTGTCATGCCCATAAAATTTTGCTGTAACAATGCTTCCAACTGGAATCGATAAGAAGAAGGGAGCCCATAATGATATTCCAACTATACCAAGCGACATCTTAATCTTAACGATGAATTTATTCATTTTTGTAAATTTCCTTTTAATGGGAAGCTCTATTCCTTTTTCAATACTCTCAACCTGTAATCTTTGTCTTTTTTGTTCTGCTCGATGGATAAAATAACCGCCAAAAAAGTAGAAAACAGCGGAACCAACAATTCCACCGGTAACCGTTGCGAAATAGGTTTCGAAAAATGAGAGACCAAGTCCCGGTCCACCTAGTGGTGTAAACATGAACTTAAAGGTAGAAAAGATAAAGATAGAGAAGATTGAAGCCCACTTCATTCGACTCTAAGATTTTATTCCATATGCTAAATCACCGGCGTCACCAAGTCCTGGAACGATGTATGATTGTGCCGTTAATTCATCGTCAATTGCGCCAATGTAATATGTTGTAGATTTAGGTAGTTTCTTTGATAAAAACTCTAAAGCATCTGGTGTAGCAATGGCGGAAACGACAATTAATCGAGATGGTTTTCCTTGACGTAACATAGCGTCGTATACCATGGCCATAGAGCTTCCTGTTGCAAGCATAGGGTCACTAATAATTAATACTTTATCATCAATTCTAGGAGATGCTAGGTATTCTACATAAATATCGAAATCTTCTAATGTTGTGTGTTTTCTGTAAGCCGAAACAAACGCACTGTCTGCTCGGTCAAAATAGTTTAAAAGCCCTTGGTGCATCCCTAGTCCAGCTCTTAGTATGGTTGCCAATACAGGTTGCTCTTTTAATAGCGGTGTATTTGCTATTCCAAGTGGCGTGTTAACTTCAACGAATTCATAATCCAATTCCTTAGACAATTCGTATGCTAAAACTTCAGAGATGCGTTCAAGGTTTCTTCTGAATCGCATTGAATCCTTTTGAATCGTTGTGTCGCGTAATTCAGCTACAAACGTTTGAAAAATTGAATTGTTTTTAGAGAAATCGTGTATCATGTTTCGCACTTTTGGATAAAGTTAATTGTTATTTATTTGAAATTAGAGAATCAATCCGATTTATTCTGTTTTTTGTTGTTGTGATTATAAATAAATACCTAGGGAAATATCGTTCCATTAAATCTTTAAATTACTTTTGTTTTAATGGCACAAAAGAATAAGCTGAATATTACGGTTTTTAAAAGGCTACTTTCGTATTGGAAGTTGTATAAGGGGTTGTTTATTATAGCTGTTAGTTGTGTGTTGATTCTTGCAATTCTTGGTCCCGCTCGACCATATCTAATTGGGCGAATGGTAGATCTTTATATTGTGAAATCTCAAAATGGCGAGATGCTTCTTATGTGGACCCTGATTATTATTGGGATTCTTGTTTTAGAAGCGGTCTTTCAGTTCTTGTCTGCCTACTTTTCTAATCTATTTGCACAATCCATCATTCGAGATCTAAGAAAACAATTGATGAGTCGCATGTTGTCTTTTAGAATGCAATATTTTGATCGTACTCCAATCGGTGCTTTGGTAACAAGAGTTGTGTCAGATTTAGAAGCGATTACTGAGGTGTTTTCGTCAGGGATGATGACGATTGCGGGTGATTTGATTTCATTGGTTGTAGTGATAAGCTTGATGTTTTGGTCGAGTTGGCAACTGAGTTTATTGACATTGATTCCAATTCCATTATTGATAATTGCAACGCGGATTTTTGCTCGTTATATACGTAAGTCTTTCCAAATGGAACGTGATCAAGTTTCACGATTAAATACATTTGTTCAAGAGCGGATTACTGGAATTTCTTTAGTGCAAATGTTTAACAGACAAGAACAGGAGTTCGAAATATTTAAAGAGATTAATGCTAAGCACAAACAAGCGCACGTAAAAGCAATTTGGGCCAATTCAATTTTCTTCCCAGTTGTGGAAATGTTGAGTTCTTTGTCTATTGCATTTTTGTTGGTTTGGACAGCTCAACTTGTTGGGAATTCAGATTCTAAAGATGTTAGTTTGATGTTTGGTGAAACAATTTCATTCGTTTTATGGATACACATGCTTTATAGACCAATTCGGCAGTTGGCGGATAAATTCAACATTCTTCAACGTGGAACCGTAAGAGCTGAGCGTGTTTTTGCTGTGATAGATCGAAAAGATCAAATCCAAAATGATGGAGTATTAAACGACTGTAAATTTGATCAAAGCATAAGTTTTAATAACCTTTATTTCGCTTATAATAATGAAGATTGGGTATTGAAGAATATCAATTTAACAATCGAACCTGGCACAACTGTGGCGTTCGTTGGTGCAACAGGGGCCGGAAAAAGTTCGTTGGTAAATCTTATTGGGCGTTTTTACGAATATCAAAAAGGAAGTATATTATTTGGTAATACTGAATTGAGTGAAATTGAACTGAATTACCTTAGGAAAAATATCGCCATTGTTTTGCAAGATGTATTCTTATTCTCAGAATCCGTATTTAATAATATTACGCTAGGAGACCCTTCAATTTCAAAAGAGGATGTCATAGAAGCGGCAAAAGCTGTTGGTGCTCATGAGTTTATTATGAAGCTTCCAGGTGGTTATGATTATGAAGTTGGTGAACGAGGAGGGGTGCTTTCAACAGGGCAGCGTCAGTTATTGTCTTTCATTCGGGCGTATGTTTATGATCCGTATATCTTGATTTTAGATGAGGCAACTTCAAGTGTGGATAACGAATCTGAAGAGTTAATCCAATTAGCTACGAAGAAATTAACTGAAGGTAGAACATCAATTGTGATTGCCCACAGGTTGTCAACAATACAAACGGCAAATAAAATTGTTGTTTTGGATAAAGGTGAAATAAAAGAACAAGGAACACATACAGAATTACTTTCAATGAATGGGTATTATAAAACCCTTTATGACATGCAATTCTCGGAATAATAGATTATGGTAGGATTAAAAATTGGTGGTGTACCAGAACATTTCAATTTGCCATGGAGAATGGGAATTGAAGAAGGGAAATTTAGAGATCAAGGGATCCAACTTCACTGGAGTGATATGGGAGGTGGAACTGGTCAAATGATTCGAGGCTTGAAAAACAAAACACTCGATGTTGCAGTACTTTTAACCGAAGGGATTACAAAGGCAATTCTTCAAGGATTGGATGCGAAAATTCTTCAAGTGTATGTAACTACTCCTCTTCATTGGGGAATTCATGTGCCATTTCATTCTGACATCGAAAAAGTAGATCAACTAGAAGGAAAAACTTTTGCCATTTCAAGAGAAGGTTCAGGTTCTCATTTGATGAGTTTCGTTAAGGCTAATCAAGAAGGATGGAATCCAAATGAATTGAAATTCAATGTTGTTGGAGATGTTTATGGTGGATTATGGGCCTTGGAAAATAATGAGGCTCAAGCATTCCTTTGGGAAAAGTATACAACACATCCTTTTACTGAACAAAAAAAATGTAGATATATTGATGAGGTAGTTACCCCTTGGCCATGTTTCGTCATAGCCGTTCGTACTGAAGTATTTGAGAAGTATGAAAAAGAACTCATGACTATGTGTAATATTGTTAATGAAAAAGCTGCCGAACTTAAAAAGAATGAAAATATTATCGATTTGATTAGTTGGAGGTATAATCTGCGTCATGGACAAGTGGAGAATTGGTTGAATGAAACAGATTGGAATTATTCAGGTATTAAATATCCTTTGGCTTTCGAAAAGACAATATCCTACCTAATAAAATTAGGCCTAATCGAAGAGTCTGAATCTGAAGACTGGAGATCAAAACTGTTTTAATATGAGAAAAGTTGGAGTATTACTTGTTCAATTAGGAACACCTGACAGTCCAAAAACATCCGATGTTAGAAG
>Ga0193953_1001105_pt1 | contig 13052 bp, 11 predicted proteins | sample BB_4_MG_FD_140325 | JGI IMG/M metagenome (GOLD analysis project Ga0193953, IMG submission 140325) | Microbial mat bacterial communities from the Broadkill River, Lewes, Delaware, United States - BB_4_MG | ecosystem: Environmental > Aquatic > Freshwater > River > Microbial mats | place: USA... | reverse complement strand
GTGCAGGCTTTCGACCGCCTGTTCACCCATCAGGAAGGGCTGCTGCATGGCAGCACCAACCAGGCTGCCGTCGGCAAGCATCTGGATGAATTCGGGCTCGGCATCAAAGGTGACCAGCAGAATTTCTCCGGTTCGACCGGTATCGCGAATGGCATCCAGCGCGCCCTGATAGCGATCGGACCCCTGTAGCCAGAGGGCGCGCAGGTCGGGCTCGCTGGCGATCAGGTCGCGGCTGAAGTCATAGGTTTCCTGGTAGGAAAAGTCCACCTGCTGGCGCATGCCACCGGCCAGAATGCCGGCTTCATCCAGCGCCTGCATGAAACCGGCGGTGCGAGTCTGACCGTTCAGGCGGCGCTGCGGGATGGCGATGATACCGACCCGGCCTTCCTGCCAGCCCCGTGTCTCCAGTGCCTGGCTCAGGATCTGTCCCAGCGCATAGGCGCCCTGATAGTTGTCCGAGGCGATAAAGCTGACGTAGTGATCGGTTTCGGCGCCAATGTCGGCGACGACGACGGGAACGCCGGCGGCGCCGGCCAGCTTGATCAGGGTGGCGCCTGCAGAGGAGGTGGTCGGTGAAATAATCAGGCCGTCGATGTTCTGGCGCAGCGCTCGCGCCAGATGCTCCAGTTCCTGTTTGGCGTTATTGTCAGCGCTGTAGACCTGAATCTGATAGCCGAGAGCACGGGCCTGCTGCTGAATGCCACGGGACATGATGTTCCAGAACGGGATGCGCTGGTCCGAGGTGATGTAGACCAGGGTCTTACTCTGGTTGGCGTCGGCCGTATCATCAGCCAGACAGGCGGACGGCAGTATCCAGGCCAGCAACAGGGCCAGGGGGACCAATATGGTGTTACGCAGTGCTCTGGTGATCATGAAACCCTCTCCCTGGTTGCTGTCCCGGATGACTGTGTATCTGTTCACGGTCGGATAAATGGCACTACAGGGGCCGTTGCAGGCATTCCCCTATAGCGGCCAAGGATATCCCAACTATTGTGAATCTAAAATACAACAGATGGGTTACCCGCCCGCAATTTGAGGGCGCCAGCCACTTGTCAAAGGGTCTCGTATACGGCATGTACGCTGCTGCCGTTATCGAAATACTCGACACTGCTGCAGAGCGAGGAGACCAGCTGGATGCCACGTCCCATCAGTTGGGGCTGTTCCTGGCTGGAGGCCTGCCTGGCCAGTACCTGGCTGACATCGAACCCCGGCCCGCTGTCGATAATCCGGATATCCAGCCGCCGCTGCTGTTCGGCAAACCGGGTCAGTTGCATGCTGATCTGGACACTGCCGCTGTTCAAGTTGCCGAGTCGCGCTTCGCGCTGCTTGAAATATTCCATAAAGCCATCGGCCGAGTGCTTCAGACTGGACTCAAGTCCCAGTATGCCGTGGTCCAGCGCGTTGATATACAGCTCGGTCAGGATGGTAAACACCGGGTCCCAGCAGGGGGCCTTGCCTTCCGTTTCCAGCAGTTGGCTCATGGCCTGGGCCACCGGGTTGGCCTGAGCCAGATCCGGCCCCTGCAATTCAAGGCTCCAGCGCCAGGCCCCTGCCTGTGCTTCGGCGCTGGGCTGGCTGACCGGGCTGACGCTGGCCGGCGTCACCGAGGTGGTCGGGCCGGCGTGAAATTCGATCATGGAGACGTCATCGGACTGCACCTGGCCATCGGTGAAGGTCTGCAGTGATGTGCACAGGCAATCGATCAGGCCCGCACTCGGTGTCTGGTCGAAGCAGGCCAGCAGACGCTTATCGCCGAACAGTTCATCGCTGACGTTGCGTGCCTCAATCACGCCATCGCTGCAGATCAGCAAACGATCACCCTCACTGAGCGTGGTGTTGTGGGCAGAGAACGTCTTGATGCTGTCGAGAATGCCCAGTGGCGGGTTTTCCGAGGAGATGCGTTCGATCCGGCCATCATGACGCTGCAACAACACGTCAGGCAGCCCCGCATTCCAGATGCAGGCAATACGGCCATCGGCCGATACGGCTACCATGGCCAGTGCCAGGAACATGTTGACCGGTAGCAGGCTGCGCAACTTGCGGTTGATCTGCTCCAGAATCTGACGCGAGTCATAGCCCTTGTTGACCATGGCACGAAAGGTTTCCGACAGCGGCAGCGCGCCCACGGTGGTGGTCAGGCCATGTCCGGTAAAGTCACCCAGCAGGAAGAACAGTTCGCCATCCAGTCGCCGGGCGCTGAGCACCACGTCGCCGCTGAAGGTGGCGGCAGGACGCTTGTACAGGGTCAGGCGCGGGTCTTCCACGTTGGCCTGTTCTACGGCGCGGCTGAACAGCTGCTCGGCCAGCTGCTCCTCCTGCTCTCGGGCCGCCATCAGTTGCTGTGTTTTGTGGTGCATGCGGGCAAAACGCAGCATGGAGTGGATCTTGCCCTTCATCAGGGTCAGCGAGAACGGGCGCCGGATGAAGGAGTCCCAGCCCACGTCCAGGCTCTGTTCGATCAGGCTGTCCTCGTTGGAGGCGGTGGCCAGAATGACCGGGATAAAGTGCTCGCCGGCCAGCTGCTTGATGCGTCGGGTCAGCTCGATGCCGTCCATATCCTGCATGCAGAGGTCGGTAATCACCAGCCCGGGGCGGTGTGTGGAAAACAGAGCCAGTGCTTCGGCACCGTCACTGGCCAGAATCGGCTTCAGGCCCAGCTGCTGTACCAGACGCGACAGCAGCATGCGATTGGCATCGAAATCGTCCACGATCAGGACGTGCGACAGGGAATAGGTTTCCCGGAAGTGCCCGGCGGTCAGGCTGTTCATCTTTCGACCGGCAGCAACTTGTGGAAGTTGGCAATGGTCAGGATCTTGTCGACCGCCGGTGACGGGGCAACCAGAATCACGCGCCCGCCCAGCTTGTCGGCATGTTCCTTCAGCAGCAGGATCATGCCCAGTGCCGAGCTGTCCATGTAAGTGGTGCGACGCAGGTCGAGACGGAAGATCATACCGGCCAGATCCACATCCCGATAAACCTCACGGAATGGCTGGTGCAGCGAAAAGTCGAACTGGCCGTCAATCTGGATGGTGGTGGTTTTGCGTTCGTGGTCGATGTTGCGTGTGATACCCATGATGTCGTCCTGTCTCAGAAAAGTTCTATATCGCCTTCATCCATGCTCTGCTGGGAGACGGCACGGCGTGCGTCCTGGTTACGGGAGCGCTGCTGCAGAGCCTGGCAGGCCTCGGTAAAGGCGCGCAGGGCCTGGGCATCGAGCTGGCCGCTGTCGGCCAGTTGCCGCGCCAGCGCGGAGAGTTCCTGCATCGACCGGGTGTTGTGCTGCATGGACTGGAGAATCTGGGTGCACATGTCTTCGAACTGCAGTGAGCGCACCGCATCTTCGATGGCGTGTGCAAACGCCTGACCGATATCGGACAGTTCGTTCATGCCGCCGTTGAGCTGATGGTTTACCTCTGCCATCTGCTCCATCATCGACGTCATCTGTTCCTTGGTGCTGATGGTGCCGCTCATGTCGTTGGAGGCCATTTCGGACACCGATTCGCGCAGCTTGTCGATGGTGCTCTTGGCGCCCTGGATATGTGCACGGATCTGCTGGTTCAGTTCGGACGAACTGCGTGACAGGTTGCGCACTTCGTCGGCAACCACGGCAAAGCCACGGCCGGCTTCGCCGGCACGGGCCGCTTCGATACTGGCATTGAGGGCCAGCAGGTTGGTCTGCTCGGCGATCCCTTCCACGTTCTCGATCAGGGTAAAGATCCCTTCCAGCTGCCCCGTCATGTCATCGATGCGGTGCACGATTTCCAGGCTGTTACGGCTGACATCCACCATCACGGAGACGAACTGGTCCAGTGTACCTTCCGCTTCGTTCATGAAGCGTTTCACGGACAGCTGTTCCTGCATCTCGCCGCCGTCCGACTGGTGGGAGCGGGACAGCACCTGCCCGGCCAGTTCCATCTGGCGTGCGGACAGATCATTCAGGTTCATGAAGCTGCTGCTGAGGGTCTGCACCGCATCCTGTACCAGCGTTTCCAGGCGTGTCCGTTCCTGTTCGACCAGCATCGCTTCCTGATGCACGGTCTGTTCTATGCTCTTGGCCAGCTCGCGCAGTTCCTGTTCCTGCGCCGGTGCGGCTGTTTCAATGACCACCTGCTGCTTGACCAGATGCAGCATGGACAGCACCAGGCCTGCGATCAGGGCCAGGGCGCTCCAGTGTATCCAGTCGCTCCAGTCCAGCCACTCGGCCAGTGCCAGCACCAGTACCAGCAGCAGCACGCTGCAGGCCTTGATATTGATCCACTTCATAGTGCTCCCCCGGAATTGGAATGGCAGTGTGTCACCAGTGCCGTGGCAATACGGGGCAGAGGCAGCACGCGGCGAGCTCCGCCACGATTGACCACCGCGCCCGGCATGCCCCAGACCAGACTGCTGTCCTGGTCCTGAGCGATGGTCAACAGACCATCCTGATGGCAGGCGGTCATGGCCTCGGCGCCGTCTTCGCCCATACCGGTCAGCATGACCAGCGCACTGTGTGTCGTGTTCAGTTGCCGCAGCGCGTCAAACATGACGTCCACGGATGGCTTGTGCCGGTTTACCGGTGCGCCGTCATCCAGCTCGATGCATAGTCGGCCCTCGTGGCGGATCGGCCGGAGGTGCTGGCCACCGGGCGCGATATATACCTGTCCCGGGCGCAGGATATCACCGCTTTCCGCTTCCTTGACGCTCAGTCGGCAGCTGCGGTCGAGGCGGTGGGCGAAGCGGGCGCTGAAGCCGGCCGGGATATGCTGGGTGACGATGATGGGTGGCATCTCGGCCGGCAGTGCCTGCAGCAGATCACGCAGCGCCTCGGTGCCCCCGGTGGAGGCGCCGATGGCGATCAGGTTGCGGTCAAAGGCAAAGGCGGGCTGGCCCTGAACCGATACCGGTTGTGCGGGTGCATCGGGACTGCGCTGGCGAGCACGGGACGCCAGCCGCTGATGCAGCCCGGCGGCGGTGATCACTTTTTGCTGCAGGACCTGGGCAAAGTGCTCCAGTGCGCGGTCGGAGCTGTTGGTGCCGGGCTTGGCGATGAAGTCCACCGCACCCGCTTCCAGCGCTTCCAGCGTGATATCGGCGCCATCATGGGTCAGCGACGATAGCATCACCACCGGCAACGGGTGCAGTCGCATCAGGTTGCGCAGGAAGGTCACCCCGTCCATACGCGGCATCTCGATATCCAGTGTCAGCACGTCCGGCCGCAGGGCCTTGATCTGGGCACGGGCTTCATAGGGGTCGGCGGCGGTGCCGACCACCTGAATACCTGGCTGCTGGGACAGAAGCTCGCTGATCACGTCGCGTACGACCAGTGAGTCATCGACAATCAGCACCCGAACGGGATGGTCATGGTTGGCTTGCATCAAAACAGCTCCACATCCTGGTGAACCGTCTGTTCACGTGTCTGCTGACGGTACGCCTGCTCCTCACTGAGCAGCTGTCCGACCGCCTCCATGCGTTTTACCAGCATCCGCCCCTGATCGGGGAAATAGATAACCTTGCGTGCCTGCTGTCCGCCGACGTCTTCGGCACAGAGCTGCAGGCCTTCCCGGGCGATATAGTCGCGGATAAAGCGCACGTTCAGATCGCCGATACGATAGCCGCCGGCCAGCATGTTGGCGCCGCCGGACAGTTTGACTTCCAGGTTGTCGCGGCGACAGCCCAGCTTGAGCAGGCCGTTGATCAACTGCTCCATGGCAAAGGCACCGTAACTGGCGCTGCTGAGGCGTTCGCTGCCATCGCCATCATCCGGCAGCATGAAGTGGTTCATGCCACCAATACCGGTGGCGGGATCCCGGATGCAGGCGGCGATGCAGGAACCCAGCACCGTGGTGATTGCCATGCCGGGGGGGGCTACATAGAACTCACCCGGTTTGACCTTGACCAGATAATGTTGCCAGCGCTCATGCCAGACCGGCTGACAGGCTTCGAAGCCGAACAGGGGCGAGGGCGGCTGGTGGGTCATCTCAGTGCACCTTCCGGTAAATGGTATTGCCGGTCAGACACAGCCGTCGGGTGAGCCGATAGGGCGACTCCGAGTGCCCGACCACCAGTACACCCTGGCTGTCGAGCAAGTCGGCGAACCGGTCCAGCAGCCGGGCCTGGGAATCGTTGTTGAAATAGATCATCACATTGCGGCAGAAGATCAGGTCGAAGGGGCCTTTCAAGGGCAGTGGCTGCATCAGGTTGATCTGGCGAAAGCTGATCATCTCCTGCAGCTGGGGCTTTACCCGGACCCGGCCGCCGTTCTTGCCGGTGCCGCGCAGAAAAAACCGTGACAGCCGGGCGGGCTCCAGTTTGGAGATGCGCTCCAGACTATAGATGCCGTCTGCAGCGGTCTGCAGCACTCTGGAATCGATATCCGAGGCCAGAATACGGATGTCCCAGGCCGGCAGCTCCGGCCCCAGAGCCTCGATCAATGTCATGGCAATGGAGTAGGGCTCCTCGCCCATGGAACAGCCGGCAGACCAGATCCGCAGACGACGTTGCCCACGGGCCCGGCACTGGCGCAGGAATTCGCCGGCCAGAAAGTCGAAATGATGCTGCTCGCGAAAGAAGGCGGTCAGGTTGGTGGTCATCGCATTGATGAACTCGTTGAACTCCTGGGGGTCATCCTCAACCCGTTGGGTATAGGCGCGGAAGCTGTCCAGCGACAGCGCTCTGAGTCGTCCCACCAGGCGGTTGTAGACCATGTCCTTCTTGTGATCGGCCAGATCGATCCCGGCATGTGCGTGCAAGGCATGCCGTACCCACTCGAAATCCTTTCGCGTGTAGGGGAACTCGCGGCTCCGGCCCTGGCCGAGCAGATCGGCGGCCAGGGAGCCGGTTGAGGTATCGGGTGCAGTATGCAAGCGAGGCTACCTTTAGAACTCTTCCCATTCGTCCTGACTGCTGTTCGCGGTCATGACACCCAGTTTGCGCTGTTGTACCTCGGGAGCATGGGTCTGGGCCGCCAGATCACGGATCCGATTGACCTGTGGCCGAGCGGGTTGCAGCAGTGCGTCACCCTGCCCCTGCTGCTCGCTGTTGACCCTGAACGCATTGACCAGTCGCTGCAGCTGGCTGGCCTGCTCCTCCATGGAGGCGGACGCGGCGGCCACCTCTTCCACCAGCGCGGCATTCTGTTGAGTACCGGCATCCATGCTGGAAACGGCGGTGTTGACCTGATCGATTCCCTGCGCCTGCTCGATACCGGCCTTGGCGATCTGGGCGATGATGTCGGACACCTGGTTGATCGACTCCATGATGCGCTTGAGTGCTTCGCCGGACTCGTCGACAAACCGGGCACCTTCGTCGACCTTGTCGACGCTGTCGCCGATCAGTTCCTTGATTTCCTTGGCGGCACCGGCGCTGCGCTGGGCCAGGTTGCGCACCTCGGATGCGACCACGGCAAAGCCGCGTCCCTGTTCACCGGCACGGGCGGCTTCAACGGCGGCGTTCAGAGCCAGCAGATTGGTCTGGAAGGCGATCTCATCGATCACGCTGATAATTTCGGAAATCTTGTTGGAGCTGGCGCTGATTGCGCCCATGGACTGTACCACCCGAGTGGAGATGTCACCGCCCTGTTCGGCCAGGGTGCGCGCTTCCTCGGCCAGACGACTGGCCTGCTGGGCGTTGTCCGCATTCTGCTTCACGGTGCTGGTCATCTGCTCCATGCTGGCGGCGGTTTCTTCCAGACTGGCAGCCTGGGACTCGGTGCGCTCGCTCAGGGTGGTATTGCCGGTGGCGATTTCGGAGGCGCCCACGGCGATGCTGGAACCGGCGCGGCGGATCTCGTTGACCATGTGTTCCAGGCGGCCCAGTGAGGTGGTCAGGGAATCGTTCAGTTCGGCGAATTCGCCCTGATACTGGCCCTGCATCTGCTGGGTCAGATCACCTTCGGACAGGGCGGCCAGCACGCGCTTGATGTCGCGCAAGGGCTCAACCACCGCATCCAGCAGGGCGTTGACGCCGCTGGCAACGGTCTGGGTGAAGCCGGCATAGTCCTCGGCGGCCAGACGCTTGTCCAGCTGACCCTGGGCGGCGTTGGCAATCAGCTGCTCGATTTCGTTTTCGGCACGCAGCTGGTCGGTGATGTCCTGCCATTCCACCACGGTGCCCAGGCGGTTGTTATCGTCGTCGATGACCGGGTTGGCGACCAGATCGAAACTGCGGCCCCCCACCCTGATGCGGCTGCTGAAGCTGTCCTGCAGCGAATCGATCAGGCGGCGCTGGTGCTCCGGATGCTGGTGGAACACATCGATGTTGGCGCCCTGCAGACGGTCGGCCGCGAAATCGGGCAGGTCCTGACGCAGATCGCTTTCGGCGTTGCGCATCATGTTGAGCACGGACTCGTTCAGGTAGATGATCTCGCCGTCATTGGACGCCACCATCACGTTGGAGGAAACGTTGTCCAGTGCTACCTTGATGCGCTGGGCCTGGCGCTGGTGCAGGCGGGCATCGTTGACGTCGAAGCCGAGCTTGATGGCCAGGCTTTTGGTCATGCGCAGCAGTTCACCGCCTTCGCCCGCCGTATCCAGCGGGATATCCTGATAGTAGTCGCCTTCGGCAACACGGCGCATGCGTGCAACGGCTTCCTGCATCGGCTTGAGGGCCAGGGTTTTCAGGGTTTTGCTGGTGCCCATAATCAGTATCAGCATGCCCACGGCGGGGCCAAGGGCGACCAGCGCCGGGGATGCGGGCACGAACCAGAGTACTAGCGACAGCAGCGCGGCCACGCTGATGGCCAGGGTCGTGGTACGGCTCATGGCGGCTTCAAGGTTGCGTGCCGGGATCGCACTGATCGGCGGCAGGCGGGCTTCATCCTTGTTGAGGCGGCGATAGAGCGCTTCGGCAGCGTCGATCTCTTCCTGTTCGGGGCGGACGCGCACCGACATGTACTCGGCCACTTCGCCATCACGGTAGATCGGTGTCACATTGGCGCGTACCCAGTAGAAGTCACCGTTCTTGCAACGGTTTTTCACCAGTTTGGACCAGGGGCGACCGGCCTTGAGATGGTCCCAGAGGTCCTTGAACGCGGCCGGCGGCATATCCGGGTGGCGCACCAGGTTATGGTTGGCGCCCACCAGTTCCTGGCGGCTGAAACCACTGACCTCGATGAAGGCGGGGTTGGTGTAGGTGATGATCCCTTTCAGGTCGGTGATGGTGACCAGCTCCTGACCATCCCTGAGTTTGACTTCGTTGTCCGTCACCGGCAGGTTCTTTTTCATGGTCCAGTACTCTTATTCGTCTTCAGTTTCCACGCCGTCCAGTGCCAGCTCGTCGGCACTCAGCAGATGGTCCAGGTCCAGCATCACGATCATGCGCTCTTCAACGGTCGCCAGACCGGCGATAAAGTCCGGTCGGATAGTCGATTCCAGCCGGGGAGCCGGGCGAATCTGATCGGCATCGATATGGTAGGTTTCGGCCACGGCATCCACGACCAGGCCGATGACGCGCTCCTGGTCCTCGTGCAGGGCGCGTACCACCACTACTACGGTGGTTGGACCGTAGGGACGTACCGGGAAGCCGAAGCACTCGCGCAGGTCGACCACCGGCACGATGGCGCCGCGCAGGTTGAGCACACCCTTGATATAGGGAGGGCTCGCCGGCAGACGGGTGACGGGGGTCCAGCCACGCACTTCCTGCACGCGCAGGATATCGACGCCGTATTCTTCATCATCCAGCATGAAGCTCAGATACTGTTCGCCACTGAGCAGCGGCTGGCCGGAGGTTGATTGACTTGCCATATCAGGCCTGCACCTCTTGTTGTTCGTTTCTCTGCCTGACGAGCAGGGCGGTATCCGCATCGACACTGCGGCTGATCAGCCCGGCCACATCCAGAATGAGGGCTACACTGCCGTCACCCAGAATGGTGGCACCGGACAGGCACTGCACGCGGCGGTAATTCTGTTCCAGACTCTTGATCACGGTCTGCTGCTGTCCCATCAGCTCATCGACCACCAGCCCCGCCTTCTGGCCGCCGCTCTCCACCACCACAACCAGACAGCCGGGTTCTAGCTCCCGGTTCGGGGCCAGGCCAAAACTGCTGCTGAGTTTGATCAGTGGCAGGTATTCATCACGGAAATGCAGCAGGCAGCGATCACCGCCCAGTGACACCAGCATGGCGGCACTGGTTTGCAGGGTTTCCACAATGGTGACCAGCGGAATCACATAGGGGTCGTGGTCAAGCCGGACCAGCTGACCATCCATGATCGCCAGCGTCAGCGGCAGGCGAATGGTAAAACAGGAGCCGCTGCCCGGATTGGACAGCAGCTCGATGCTGCCGCCCAGTGATTCGATGTTGCGGCGTACCACATCCATGCCGACACCGCGGCCGGACAGGTCGCTGATCTGCTCGGCGGTGGAAAAGCCGGGCAGGAAGATGAGTTCGTCGATCTCCTGATCCGACAACGGTGTCTGGGTATCGACCAGACCGCGCTCGATCGCCTTGGCCAAAATTCGGTCGCGGTTCAGGCCTCGGCCATCATCACGGATTTCGATCAGGATATTGCCGCCCTGCTGCGCAGCGGTCAGCCAGAGGTGGCCGGTTTCGCGCTTGCCGGCGGCCAGTCGGTCGGCCGGTGTTTCCAGACCGTGGTCGAGGCCGTTGCGGACCAGGTGCACCAGCGGGTCGCCGATCTTTTCCAGTACCGTCTTGTCCAGCTCGGTATGCTCGCCGACCAGGTGCAATTCGACCTGTTTGCCCAGCTGCTGGCTGACATCGTGCACCAGGCGTGGGAAGCGGTTGAATACGGAGCTGATCGGCAGCATGCGTACCCGCATCACATCTTCCTGCAGTTCACGGGTATTGCGTTCCAGCTGCAGCAGGCCCTTTTGCAGTTCCTCCACGGCCGGATGGTCCAGTTCGGCCAGTGCCAGACTGACTTCCTGCAGCATGGCCTGAGTGATTACCAGTTCGCCGACGCGATCCACCAGCGAGTCTACCTTGCGGGTGTCGACCCGAATCGAGGATTCACGCACGGCCGCTCTGGCAGGTGTGCGTGCAGTCGGTGGCGTGGATGTCGGTGTGGCAGGCTCGGTAGAGGCCGACGCTGCAGGCGCAAGTTGTGCTGAAGCTGCCTGGCTCGATGGTTCAGCCGTTACTTCTGCCGTTGTAGAGGTTGAATCGTTGTCGGATGCCGCGTCGGTCGTGGCTGTTCCCAGAGGCGCCAGCGTCAGTTCAACCTCATCTTCCACCCATTCAAAGACGTCGCGGATGGCGGTTGCGTCGCAATCACTGTGCAGCTGCAGTGACCAGTCGAGGTAGAGACAGGTCGGGTCCAATGTCTGCAGGTCGGGCAGGCGGTCGGTCTTGAGCTGGACCTGCAGTGGCCCCTGCTCGGCCAGTGAGGCGAACAGCAGCAGCGGGTCGTTACCGCTCTGCAGCAGGTCGGCGTGGCTATGCAGTTCGATCTGCCAGCCCGTTGCCTGAATGTCGTCGGACGGTGCAGCAGGGGGACTGTCCGGGCTAATGCTCAGTTCGATATCATCTTCAACCCACTCAAAGACGGCGCGGATGTCGGCTTCGTCGCAGTCTCCGCTCAGTCGCAGCTGCCAGCGCAGATACAGTTGTTCGGGGTCCAGCTGTGCCAGTGGCGGCAGCGCGTCGCTGGCAACGCTGACCTCCAGTGTGCCCAGATCGGCGAGGGCCTGGAACAGCAGCAGGGGGTCATTGCCGGTAGCCAGCAGCTGAGGTGCCGGATGCAGCTCGATCCGCCAGTGGCGGCAGCCTGTTGGCTGCTCCGGTTCCGGTTCAATATCGGTGGTGGCAGCGGCTGGCGGCTGGCTGGTCAGTGCCTGGTGCAGGTCAGAGGCAAGCGCTTCGGCGTCGGGAAACAGGCTGTGATCGCCTGCCGCGGCACGTTCCAGCAGGGCGCGGATGATATCCACCGACTGCAGCAGCAATTGAATGCGTGCGGGCGTGACCTCGACACTGCCGTTACGCATATTGTCCAGCAGCGTTTCGGCCTCGTGGGTGAACTCGGCCACCGCGCTGAAGCCGAAGGTGCCGGCGCCACCCTTGATCGAGTGGGCCGCACGGAAGACTTCGTTGATGGTTTCATCATCGCCGGGCGCCAGTGCCAGCAGTGAGGTCTCCATGACCTGAAGGCCTTCGTCGCTTTCCTCAAGAAAACCGGGGATGAACTGCGTCAGGTCGACACTCATCGAATCGCTCCCGTCCGTATTAACGGATTACGCGTTTGATGGTGCTCAGCAGGGTCTCCGGATTGAACGGCTTGACCAGCCAGCCGGTGGCACCGGCCGCCTTGCCGCGCTGTTTCATCTCGGCCGAACTTTCGGTGGTTAGAATCAGAATCGGGGTGAACTTGAAGGCAGGCTGCTTGCGCAGTTCGGCACACAGGGTGACGCCATCCATCTGCGGCATATTGACGTCGGTCAGGACCAGATTGAAGCTGCCGCTTCCGGCCTTGGTCAGCGCCTCTTGGCCGTTGGCGGCTTCGGTGACCTGATGTCCTTCCTTTTTCAAGGTGAAAGCAACCATGCTGCGCAGGGAAGCGGAGTCGTCAACTACAAGTATGTGGGCCATGTCATGTCCTCATGCAGATGCAAGGCTCAGATGTGTGTCTACACCCAAAGCCTTGGCGAAGTCCCGGAGTTCGGCCGAGGTGGCCGCCCAGCTTAGTTGGCTTCCCTGCTTTTCGGTCTCGGTGGCCACGGCCAGCAGTAACTGCAGTCCTGCCGTATCCACGTCTTTCAACAGACCCGCGTCCAGAGGTGGCATCCTGCCGGTGGCCAGTTGCGTAACAAAACGCTCTTTCCACTCGGTTACATTCTGAATTACGAGTGCATCGGGCAACTCAAATGTATCAGCCATTCAACACCTCTCGAAGTGAGCGAATACAGTCTAGCCGGGGCGTACTTTAATGACAATAGCGACACTTGGTGCTTTTTGTCTGTGTTGTGCGCTGGCGATGGGCAGATCTGTGCCATAACCCTCGGTTTTGGCAGGGAATAGGGCAAGAAAACCATAAAGCCGGGAGTATTGCACCCACTTGTTGCACGCAGACTATAGTGCCAGGGCCAGGTGAGCGGATTGATGCGGCGCAAAAAACGGGTGG
>Ga0193953_1001104_pt1 | contig 13053 bp, 8 predicted proteins | sample BB_4_MG_FD_140325 | JGI IMG/M metagenome (GOLD analysis project Ga0193953, IMG submission 140325) | Microbial mat bacterial communities from the Broadkill River, Lewes, Delaware, United States - BB_4_MG | ecosystem: Environmental > Aquatic > Freshwater > River > Microbial mats | place: USA... | reverse complement strand
CCGCAGGACTTGAAAAAGGAGATAAATTACTTAAAATTGATGGTGTTGATATCAATGAAACATCAGACTTAAATAAAATTTTAGGTACAGTAAAACCGAATCAAACTGTTGATGTGGTTTATGAGCGTTTCGGAAAACAACGCACTGTAAAACTAACTTTAGATGCCGATACGTCTTATACTATTTCAAGTTTAGATGATTTATCTGAAGCGGCTAAAGCAAATCGAGACGCTTGGTTGGGTGCTAAGTAAAATTAGTGACGTCTTATTTGGTTAAGTAGAAGAAAGAAGACCAAAGGGAAATTACAAGTATTTAAAGGCGTTTAAATAATATTTTATAATAAATTTTAAACTAGACCTTACAGATTTTAAAAACCTGTAAGGTCTTTTTGTATTTTTACATTATGTATGCCTTAGTAGATTGTAATAATTTTTATGCCTCTTGTGAGCGGGTTTTTAACCCTAATTTGCGTCATCAACCTATTGCTATTTTAAGTAATAATGATGGTTGTGTTATTGCGCGCAGTGATGAAGCTAAGGCTGTTGGTTTGCCTATGGGAGCTCCAATTTTTAAATGGGAAAGCTTTTGTAAAGCTCATAATATTAAAGTGTTTTCATCTAATTATCCGTTATATGGAGATATGAGTAGTCGTGTAATGCGCATACTAGAGCAGTTTACTCCAGATGTTGAAATCTATAGTATAGACGAGGCTTTTCTTCAGTTTAAAGGTTTTGAAAATTATAATTTAGAAGCTTACGGCGGTCAAATAAGAACACGGATTTTAAAGTGGACCGGTATTCCTACTTGTGTAGGTGTTGCTCCTACAAAAGCATTAAGTAAAGTTGCCAATAAAATTGCGCGTAAGTTTCCTAAAGAAACTAAAGGCGTTTATGTTATAGCATCCGAAGCATCTCGAATTAAAGCCTTAAAATGGATTAAGATTGAAGACGTTTGGGGAATAGGTCGTGGTTTGCAAAAACGCTTAAAAGCAAAAGGATGCCATACAGCTTATGATTTTACACAGTTATCTGATGATTGGGTCCGACAAACATTTTCTATTACCGAGTGGAAACTTAAAAAGGACTTAGAAGGGGTTTCTAAAATTACTTTAGATGAGCCAACCACAAAACGCGCTATTGCTACCACACGAAGTTTTGAATATACCTATTCTGATATCGATAATATAAAAGAACGAATCTCTACCTTTGCAACAAGTTGCGCAGAGAAATTACGTAAGCAAAACTCTAGTTGCCACATGATTATTGTTATGCTAAGTAGTGATAGGCATAAAAAAGATTTAGAACAGCATAAGGTTAGTACAATGGTTAGTTTTCCGTTTCCTACAGATTCTTCCTTGTTAATTAGCACACAAGCTGTAAATGCAGTAAAATCGATTTATAAAAAGGGGATAAAATACAAAAGAGCAGGAGTTATTGTTACCGGTTTGGTGCCTACAGATAATTTTCAGTTAGATTTGTTTCATAAAGAAGATCCTAAGCATAAACCTTTAATGTCTGCAATAGATGTTATAAACAGGAAATATAAAGGCAATAAAATAAAATTAGGAAATCAAGATTTAGAACGTACTTGGAAAATGCGTCAAGAACGATTATCTCCAAGATATACTACTAATATTAATGATATAATTGTTGTTAAGTAGTCTTATGTATAGCTATTAGCGAAGTAAAATCTAAAAGGTTAAGACCACATTTAAAAGTTTCTTATAAAGACAAATAAAATTAAAATATGATAACGTATAAGTCACAACATCTAACGTTTTTTATGCCAGAAGCCATTGAAGGAGCTGGTACTAATTTTTTTGATACAGGAATTTCTGCAGGTTTTCCATCTCCAGCAGAAGATTTTAAAGAGCAACGTTTGTCTTTAGATGATGAGTTAGTTAAAAATAAGGAAGCTACATTTTACGCTAAAGTAAGTGGGCAATCTATGATTGGTGCAGGTTTAGATGATAATGATTTATTAGTTATAGACAGGAGCCTAGAACCTGCAAATAATAAAATAGCAGTATGTTTTCTAGATGGTGAATTTACTGTAAAACGCCTTAGAGTTTCTAACGGAGAGGTGTGGTTGCAGCCCGAAAATCCAAACTATCCTATTATAAAAATCACAGAAGATAATAATTTTGTGATTTGGGGAATAGTAACCAACGTAATAAAAAAGGTTTATTAATAATCCCTCAATCCTTTAACTTTAGTTTTATATGTAAAGCATTGCGGTTTTAACTGTATTGCTAAGATGTTGTATTGGTTTTTAAAATTGGCTATTATATGTAGTTTTTATTGCTTATTTTTGTAGTAATTAATATTAAAACTAAAAATTAATGAAGCCCATTCAGGCCAATATAAAACATTTGCGCACGCTAAAGAAGCTGTCTCAGGAACGTTTTGCGGACGAACTTAACTGGACACGCTCTGTTGTGGGGTCTTATGAAGAAGGGCGCTCTGAGCCGCCAATAGACCGTTTAATAGACCTGTCTAACTTCTTTGATATTCCTATTGATATTTTGGTTAAAAACGATTTGCGTAAAGCAAAAGACACATCGTTTATTGAAGTTGGGAACAAGCGTGTATTATTTCCTGTAACTGTAAACGAAGATAATGAGGATTTAATTGAGATTATACCAGCAAAAGCATCTGCAGGTTATTTGTCTGGTTATGATGATCCAGAATATATAGAGCAGCTTCAAAAAATTAAGTTACCATTTTTGCCAACAGGGACACATCGTGCATTTCCTATTAAAGGAGATTCTATGTTACCTGTAAAAGATGGTGCGTTTATAGTGGCAAAGTTTGTGGACGATATTATGGATGTTAAAAGCGGACGCACGTATATTATATTAACTAAGGATGATGGTTTGGTGTATAAGCGGGTTTATATTCCAGAAGGTGATGCTTCAAATTTATTATTAAGCTCAGATAATAAAACGTATCAACCCTATTTGATTGCACGTGAAAATATTTTAGAGATTTGGGAATTTACCTGTTGCATTAATACTCAAGAATACGATGAAAAAGAATTGAAATTAAGCAGTATTATGATGCTCTTTCAAGAATTGAAAGTAGAGTTGGAAGCTGTAAAACGTATGTGATATTTTACGGATTAGACATAAAAAAAAGCGCGAAATGTTTCATTTCGCGCTTTTTATTTATATAATGATTGGATTAATCTGCTAAAATAATTAGCTTATTATCTTTCATTTCAAGTGTTCCAGAATTGATTGCTAACCAAACGCCTTTATCAGATTTAGTGAATTTTGCTTCAACTTCTTCTTCTAATTGAACGTTACCAGCAACTTTTACATGTCCTTCTTTAAGAATAGAAACAATAGGTGCGTGATTGGTTAACATTTCAAACTCACCATTTACTCCGGGAACTGTTACTGAAGTAACTTCTCCGCTAAATAATGTGGCTTCTGGTGATACAATTTCTAAGTACATATTCTTTTAGTTTGCAATAGGCAGTTGGCAGTTTGCAGTCATATTTAGGACTGCGCACTGAGTACTGCTTACTGATTTATGCTTCAGCTAACATTTTCTCTCCTGCTTCAATAGCTTCTTCAATAGAACCTTTAAGGTTAAATGCCGCTTCAGGTAAGTGATCTAATTCACCATCCATAATTAGGTTAAACCCTTTAATAGTTTCTTTAATGTCTACTAATACACCAGGAATACCTGTAAATTGCTCAGCTACGTGGAACGGTTGTGATAAGAAACGTTGTACACGTCTAGCTCTACCTACAGCCATTTTATCTTCTTCAGATAATTCTTCCATACCTAAGATGGCAATAATATCTTGTAATTCTTTATAACGTTGTAATAACTCTTTTACACGTTGAGCACAAGCATAGTGTTCATCACCTAAAATATCAGCCGTTAAAATTCTTGACGTAGAATCTAATGGATCTACCGCAGGATAAATACCTAACTCTGCAATTTTACGAGATAATACTGTTGTTGCATCTAAGTGTGCAAAGGTTGTTGCTGGAGCTGGATCCGTTAAATCATCTGCAGGTACGTAAACCGCTTGTACAGATGTAATAGATCCTCTTTTTGTTGATGTAATACGTTCTTGCATCGCACCCATTTCGGTTGCTAATGTTGGTTGGTAACCTACCGCAGAAGGCATACGACCTAATAATGCAGATACCTCAGAACCCGCTTGTGTAAAACGGAAGATGTTATCTACGAAAAATAATACATCTTTTCCTTGTCCTTCACCAGCACCATCACGGAAATATTCTGCTATAGTTAATCCTGAAAGTGCTACACGAGCACGAGCTCCAGGAGGCTCATTCATTTGTCCGAATACGAAAGTCGCTTTAGATTCTTTCATACCAGATTTATCAACTTTAGATAAATCCCATCCTCCTTCTTCCATAGAATGCATAAAGTCATCACCATATTTGATAATACCTGACTCTAACATCTCACGAAGTAAATCGTTTCCTTCACGTGTTCTTTCACCAACACCTGCGAATACAGAAAGTCCACCGTGACCTTTTGCAATATTGTTAATCAACTCTTGGATTAATACTGTTTTACCAACACCAGCACCACCAAATAAACCAATTTTACCACCCTTTGCGTAAGGCTCAATTAAATCGATTACTTTAATACCAGTAAATAAAACTTCCGTAGATGTTGATAAATCTTCGAATTTTGGAGCTTGTCTGTGAATAGGTAAACCAGCATCACCAGCTTTAGGTAAATTTCCTAATCCATCAATAGCATCGCCAATAACGTTAAAAAGACGTCCGTAAACATCTTCGCCTATTGGCATTTGGATTGGAGCACCAGTTGCGTGAACTTCTGTTCCTCTACTTAAACCATCTGATGAGTCCATAGCAATAGTACGTACGGTATCTTCACCAATGTGAGATTGTACCTCTAATACTAATTTTGAACCATCTTTTTTGTTGATTTCTAATGAATCATAAATCTTTGGAAGCTCTGAACCAGCAGCGAATTCAACATCGATAACTGGGCCTACAATCTGTGCAACTTTACCTGTAACTTTTGACATTACTTATATATTTTTGTTTTGCAATAATTTAAATCTAAAAAAAACAGTTTTTTCAAACAAGTTGAGTACCTGCGTTTTTCGCGCTGCAAAGATATAGTTTTATTTTAAATACGGAATCTATTTTTTAAGGTTTTTGAGCATAAAAAAACACCTTCATTATGAAGGTGTTTTTTAAGTGTGTTTTAATCTATTTTATTGAAGTGTAACAGGATAATTTGTTGGATAGTTTCCACAATCGTAAAAATTACCTGAAGCTTCAAAGTTTGAACCGTAGGTTTCATCTATAGCTCTCATCATTTCGTTAGCCATAACTGCATATCCTCTAGAGGTAAGATGTACTCCATCCAAACTTATTAATCCTCCTGTTACTAAATTTGTATTTAGAGTAAAGTTTCCTGAAGTAAGTCCAGTTGTAGCTGCTTCTATAAGAATATCTTTAAAATTAACCAATGCTAAACCATTTTCAGTAGCAATAGATTCTATTGTAAGGTTGTATGCGTCTGTAGCATTTCTTATTGCCGTTTGTTCGCTAGGAAGTAATACCCATTTGTCTTCTAATGGTAGTGTAATACCTTCTGTTGCAAATTGAGCAGCAAGTGCAGCAGGTAATTGTTGTGCTTCTAAAGCGTTAGCATAAGCTTCATTTACAGTTCCAATAATTGAGCTACTAGGTAATACAAATAAATCGTTCGCGTTTGCTTGTCTTGTTTGTCCATAAGTATTTCCTAATAAATTAGCGACTAAAGGCGCTGCTGTTTCAGGTAATCCAAATTGAGCAATAAAAGCAGGGAATGTAGGACTAGCATTTAAAGCGCCTATAATTGTTGTTGAAATATCTGCTAAAGTTTCATCTCTTATAACAACAGCACTAGCTTCAGTTTCAGAAAAAACAATAGTTCTATTAGGATCTACAGCTTCAAAAATTGGGTTTAAGGCTCCAAAAATTGAATTTAATAAAGGAATTTGAGGTCCAAAATCGGGATTAGTTGGATCTAGTGGGTTATGAGGCACTGTCGTAAAGTGTGCTAAACTTGTAATATATGGTACGTTAGTTACCACACCTTTTGCACCATTTGCGACCAAGGCATCAACAGAGGCGCCAAAAGCACTAGCAAACACTACTGGGTCAGTAATATCATTATTCCCATAAGTTGTAGGATCATAGTTTCCAGTTTGATCTACACCACTTCCTCCTGAAGTTGCATAAGATAATACATCATTTCCTCCTATTTCTGAAAGCGTAAAAAACGTTGGGTTTTGTGCAACAGCATCTTCTAGCATAGAAGCCATTGGATTAGAAGCCATCCTTCCAAAATAAGGATTTCCGAATCCGTAACCATTAACACCTAAATGTATACTTTTTGCGCCAGGAACACCTATATTATTAAAAGGACCACTTAAAACTGTTGTCGCTTCAGTTGTTTGTGTTGCTGGTAAACCTGCAGGTCCTGAACCATCAAAAAACAATCTTGGTCCAAATGCTCCAGAAGGATCTGGGGCACCGTTAAACAGAAGGCCACCTATATTATCTTCCATTAAAGGTTGTGTAAAGTTTCCGCCTCCTAACATTGCAAATTTCATTGATAATAGGTTAGGAAAGGAATTTTCTTGTGTTGCTATAAATAAAGCATTATCTGAAAATCCAGCAGTAAACGATGCGCCAACAGCTACATATTTTGAAAAGTCTGCAGTGCCTGCTACTAATTCAGGTAATGGTTCTTCATTGTTGTTTTTTGTATCTCTTAAGTCTTGAACGAGATCATTCTCGCAGGCTAGCATACCTAATGTTAGTAATGAAAGCGCTATATATTTAATTTTTCTCATTTTTATTTTCTTTTTCCGTTATTATAAATTGTTAATGGTCCAAGACACATAATACTGAGATCCTATAAATCCAGTACCAAATGCTGTGAAGTACTCGTCTTGTAATAGGTTAGTAGCACCTAATTTAAACGTAGATTTTAAGCTTGTAACTCTATAATTAATTTGTGCATCAAGTACATGAAATGCAGGTACTTCTCCATCTCCAAAAGAGGCTTCCCAGAAATAGTTGTCGCTCCATCTCCAAGAAACGTTAAAGCCAAAGTTTTTAAACAATTCTGTTTTACCAAAAGTTGCTTTTACCTTGTGTTCAGGTGTATTAAAGTTAGTTCTGAAATCAGGGTTTCCTTTAACATCAAAATCCATTTTAGCATAGGTGTAATTTGCGCTTAGATCAAAACCGTTAAACACTTTGGTTGAAACTTGAACAGCTGCACCATAAGAGTTTACTTTTTCTTCTGAGTTGGTGTATGTCTGGTATCCAACATAATCACCATTGTTTAAAGCGGCAAGAATTTGCTGTGTATCTGAATTTAATCCAGCAACAGATGCTGGGTTGCTTGGGTCATAACCTGTTAAATCAAAGTTTGATATATCTCCGTATAGAGGTGCTGCCACGTTTTCATTTGCTAAGAAATCTTTATAAGAACTGTAGTAAGCTGAAGCATCAATAATAAAATGATTAAACTTACCTCTATAGCCTACTTCAAATGAGCTTACTTGTTCTGGTTTTACATAGTTAGAATTAGCGACATAGTTACTTCCATTAGAACTTGAATCGTGATTAGATAAATCTCCAGCAATAGAAGCAAATAAAGAATTGCTATATGCAGCATCGGCAGTTTGAGTTATTGTTGAAGGTTGCCCTAAGTTGTTTTGTGCAAAAGAACTTACAGCATGATCTCTTTGGTAGCGATCTCCAATATCAGATGCACCACCAACAAGTGTTCCTAATCCAGTTTGTAAACCAATGTATAATGATTGTGTGTCTGGGTTTCTAAATCCAGATTGAAAAGAAGCTCTAAAGTTGTGGTTTTCGTTAACAGTTAAACCAGCAGAGATTCTTGGTGATAAAAACCCATCAAATAATTCAGATTTATCGTAACGAACAGAACCTGTTAGTTTTAATTCTAAATCTTCATTTAATGCTACAGATTTTTGTAATTGTGTATAAATACCTAATTCAGAATATGTAATAGGATCATTAGCATCTGCATAAATGGTTCCAAAAGAATTTAAACGGTAGGTTCTATGCGAACCACCAATTTGTATCTCAGCAAACTTTATTTTTTCTCCGAAGTTATAATTTGCATCAGCATGATAAATTTTAGATTCATCTTTAAATGCAGATCCAGTTAAAAAATTGGTTTCACTTGTTACTTGATCAAAAGCGTTTTGGAATTCTGGAGTACCAGGAACTAATCGACCTGTTTCTGCCACTTGTCTTGCTGCAGCGTGAGCTTCTGCTTCGGTAGCACCTCCAAGAGTAGCGCCTGCAAACGTTTGAATATATTGTCCAAACCAATCTTGATGAGATTTCCAAGCTTGTAATAAATTTGGACCAGCAACATCCATAACATAAGTGTCACCTGCTTTATCTGCCGTTATATAACCTCTTACAAAGAAATCATCATTTTTAATTTCTAATTTGTGTTGTTGTAAAAAGAAGTTGTCTATTCTGTAGCGTTGTGCACCTTGGTAGATTGTAGATCCTGATCCTATTTTACCTACATACTGAATTTCAAAATCATTTTCCCACGGACGGAAGTATAATCCCCAATCTGCTTTTATGCTTTCTGCATTATAATCGGTTAAATCGACTTCTTTATATCCTGTTCTACTTACGTTAACATCTGGTATAATTCCTTGAATACTTGCAGGTGCTGCATCTTTTATGTTAATTGTTACGTTGTCTCCATATACATTAACTCCATCATAATTTACGTTAGATTCTCGTGTTCCGCCATTCATGTTTTTGTCGTCGTAATTAGTAGCATACCAATCGGTACCTTTTAAATACCCAAAGTTTACTTTAGCAGCAAATTTATCGCTAAACTTGTATGCCATTCTAATACCTAAATCAGTGTATTCATTATCGCCAGCAGCTTCTTGAGAAGTGATACCTCTTTTTATATAGCCACTAATTCCTTGGTGATCAAAAGGGCTTTTACTTCTCATAAATAAGATACCGTTAAAAGCATTGGCACCATATAGTGCAGAAGATGCACCAGGTAAAAGCTCCACACTTAAGACATCTGTTTCGGTCATACCTAACAAGTTTCCTAATGGAAAGTTTAGAGCAGGTGCAGAGTTATCCATACCATCAACAAGTTGTACAAATCTCGTATTTGCAAATGTTGCAAAACCTCTGGTGTTAACAGATTTAAAGGTTAAACTATTTGTATTAACGTCTACACCTTTAAGGTTTTCTAAACCACCATAAAAATCAGCAGAAGCCGTGTTTTTAATTTCTTTTAATCCAAAACGTTCTACAGTAACAGGAGATTCAAAAATTCTTTCCGGAGTACGAGATGCAGAGATAACTACTTCATCAAGTGAGTTACCTTCATTTAATGTAACATCTACGGTTTGGTTTTTTGTTGTTACTTCAATAGTTTTTGTTTCAAAGCCAGTATAACTTATACGGATTGAAAACGGAGGTTCTTGATCTACAGATAAAGTATAGTTACCGTCAAAATCGGAAACTGTACCAGAACTAGTACCTACTATAACAATATTTGCGCCAGGTAAGGGAAGTCCTGTATTGTCAATAATTTTACCTTTAACTGTGGTTTGTGCAAAGGATACTACGCAAAAAAGCATCGTGAAAAGCTTTAAGATTGTCTTCATTTTAGAGAATTAGTTAATTTGTTAGATGAGCAATTTAACTAAATATATGAAAATTCAATAAGAAATTCTCATAAAATTATGCGCGCATAGCATATTTTGAAAAAAATAAAGCCTAAAAATTGAAAAATTCTCAATTTTAGGCTTTATAAATTATATATTAATAATCGATTTGGTTACTCTACAGTAACGGATTTCGCTAAGTTTCTAGGCTGATCGACGTTTTTGTCTAACATTACAGCAATATGATAAGATAATAATTGTAATGGTATGGTTGTTAATAAAGGTGTAAGACACTCTAATGTTTCTGGAACTTCGATAACGTGATCTGCTAATTCCTTGACACTTTTATCTCCCTTTGTAACGATACCAATAATTTTACCTTTTCTAGATTTAATTTCTTGGATGTTGCTAACGACCTTTTCATAATGTCCCATTTTGGTTGCAATAACAAATACAGGCATTTGTTCATCTATTAAAGCAATTGGTCCATGTTTCATTTCTGCCGCAGGATAGCCTTCTGCGTGTATATAGGAAATTTCTTTTAATTTTAAAGCGCCTTCTAAAGCCACTGGGAAATTATATCCACGACCTAAATACAAACAGTTTTTAGAGTCTTTATAAATTTCAGCTACAGTTTTTACATAAGCGTCAGATTTTAAAGCTTCTTCAACTTTGCTTGGAATAGTTTCTAGCTCAATAAGGTGTTGTCTAAATTCTGAACTAGACATTGTCCCTTTGGCTCTTGCTAAACGCAATGCTATTAAAGTTAATACTGTAATTTGAGTTGTAAATGCTTTTGTAGATGCCACTCCAATTTCTGGGCCAGCATGTGTATATGCTCCTGCGTCTGTTTCTCTTGCGATTGTAGAGCCTACAACATTACAAACACCAAAAACAAATGCACCTTTAGATTTTGCTAATTTTATGGCTGCTAGCGTGTCTGCTGTTTCACCAGATTGAGAAATAGCAATAACAATATCTTTTTCAGTTATTACAGGGTTTCTGTATCTGAACTCTGAAGCGTATTCTACTTCTACAGGTATTCTGGCTAAATCTTCAAAAATATATTCTGCAACTAAACCAGCGTGCCAAGATGTACCACAGGCAACAATTATAATACGGTCAGCTGCTAAGAACTTTTTCATATTATCTTCTACACCTGCCATTTTAATAATAGCCTCGTTGCTTAATAGGCGACCTCTAAAGGTGTCTAAAATAGCGCTTGGTTGCTCATAAATTTCCTTAAGCATAAAGTGGTCATAACCACCTTTTTCTATTTGCTCTAGATTAAGCTGAAGTTCTTGTATGTAAGGGTCTACGAGAGCATCATTTTTAATTTTTCTAACTTTTATATTTTTACCTCTTCTGATAATTGCCATTTCTTCATCTTCAAGATAAATAGCATTTTTGGTATATTCTATAAATGGAGAGGCGTCACTTGCTATGAAAAACTCATCATCACCAATACCTATAGCCAATGGGCTACCAAGTTTGGCTACAACAATTTCATTAGGCTTGTTTTTGTCAAAAACAGCAATAGCATATGCTCCTACGGCTTGATTTAAGGCTATTTGAACCGCTTTACCAAGTTTAAGATTTTCGCTTTTTTGTACATCTTCAATAAGATTAACTAATACTTCTGTATCTGTATCTGATTGAAACGTATAACCACGTTTTATTAATTCTTTTTTTAATGAATCGTAATTTTCAATAATTCCGTTATGGATTATAACTAAATTTCCAGAATTAGAGTAATGTGGATGAGAATTTACATCATTTGGCACACCATGTGTTGCCCAACGTGTATGACCAATACCTAAAGTTCCATCAGTAGAAATTTCACTTTCCATTTTATTTTTAAGGTCAGAAACTTTTCCTTTGGTTTTAGAAAGCTTAATAGCATTGCCGTCGTATAATGCAATACCAGCACTATCGTAGCCACGATATTCTAATCTTTGAAGTCCTTTAATTACAATAGGATAAGCCTCTCGATGGCCAATGTATCCAACAATTCCGCACATAGGTTATTTTTAGTTATTTGGTTCTGTGTAATAGATTTCTAAATACACTTTTTTATCTTCATTTTCACTGTTGTTACCATGTAATATGGTACCTCTTGGTGTTAATACAGAACTTACAGGAACAGCTAATTCATCAGAACCTTGTACTTTACTTTGTGTGAAACCTAAGCTAGGATCTTCTAAATTAATATTTAGAGAAACGGCTAAGCCAAGTTCAACATTGGTAGAGTCTCGTAGTAATAAATTATTGATATGCTCTGTGATTTTTAATTTGTATTTAACACCTTTACTACTTGGGTCATCTTCATCTACACGTTCTAAAGCACCAAGGTGATTATATTTCGAAAACGAAGGTAAGTTAGTATTGGTAGCATCTAAATAATAATCGACTAAAGGTGTTTTATTATCTATGTCATACAAATATAGGCGATTAGGTTCGTTGTTTGGGTCTTCATTTGCAGAATCTAATAGGTCTCTATCTACATAGAAAACAAGATTAGCCTCGTTAACCAAACGTTTAGAACTCTCAAACTCACCATCTTCTAAATTAACAAACTCATCTCTAAATTTTTCAAAATTAGTAATGCCAGCCTCTTCATCGTAAAAACCATCAAAAAGTTTTATTTTGGCAACAGAGCCTTGTCCGCCTTTTAAATATATTTTACTATCTCCTGTATCAGATTCTTCTTCATTAACAGTGAAATCGGTTTCTAAGAAATTAATTTTATTTGGACCAAAATTGAGGACAAATGCAGCTGTGTCTCTCTCGTCAGCATCATCTGAAGTAGATGGTGTCAGTCGGTTATAATATATTGTGACATTTGCACTGTCATTATTTGTGTCTAGAATGAGGAAGCTACCATCATCATTGTAAGCTTCTGCTTTAAAATAAAGTCCTCTAAAATATTCTAGGAAATTGTTTTGATTACTTAGGTCAATATCTCCTTCTTTGTCTATGATTTTGTTTTGCCAAAATGTAGGTTCTAACATTACTCTTATAGCTGGAGCTTGACTAAATAGTATAGGTTTGTTTCCATTGTCATCTAAATTGTTGACGTCTTTTAACACATGCCCATTGTTATTTATATCTATAACATTACTAACGACAGTCATATCAGTTCCTGTTGCATCATCGTAATCAACAAAAGTGAGTTCTTCTCCTTCTAAATTTGTTATCATTTCTGAAGCAGAAGCCGATTTATTAGAAAAATAAGCTTGATTTTCATTAAAGCCAGCATTAGGATCAAAATCTCTAATAAAATAGTTGTTTTCAAAGATTCTTAGTACAATGCTCTTATAACTATCTCCTTTAGAGATT
>Ga0193953_1001102_pt1 | contig 13066 bp, 9 predicted proteins | sample BB_4_MG_FD_140325 | JGI IMG/M metagenome (GOLD analysis project Ga0193953, IMG submission 140325) | Microbial mat bacterial communities from the Broadkill River, Lewes, Delaware, United States - BB_4_MG | ecosystem: Environmental > Aquatic > Freshwater > River > Microbial mats | place: USA... | reverse complement strand
GTGCATAGTGAGTGTCTAACAGGTGATGCACTTGGAAGTTTAAAGTGTGATTGTGGTGAACAGCTTGAATATGCCTTAAATAAAATCTATAAAGAGGATGGGGTTATTCTATATCTTCGACAAGAGGGACGAGATATAGGGCTTTTAAATAAAGTTAATGCTTATAATCTGCAAGATAAAGGGCTTGATACTATTGAAGCTAATCATCAGCTCGGATTTGAATCAGACTTAAGACGATATGAGATAGCAGAGTACATCTTAAAACATCTCGGAATAGATAAAATTCGACTTTTAACCAATAATCCACGAAAACTTAACGAGATTAAGAGTGTTGAAATTATTGAGAGAGTTCCTATTATTATAGACTCAAATAGATATAATGAAAACTATTTAGAGGTTAAAAAGAGAGATATGGGACATCTTTTGTAGTGAAAATTAGCCCTGAAAAGGTAGGATAGACTCTTACCTTTTCAAGTCTCAGGAGTAGTTTAGTCTACAATCTTCTTATAGATTCCTCTCACTCCACCTGCTCCAATAATAGCTGGTGTTGTTGCAAGAGTGTAACCTGCTCCAGCTTTTCCACCGATATAACCAGCAACTGATGTAGCAATTGAGCTAACAACATTATCACCAAGAATACCTTCTAATTTATTAGTAACAGCCATTTTCCCTTTAATTTCAGCAAGTTGAATATGCTCAGAAAAAGTACTTAATCCACCTGATACAAAATCTGATGTTTTATCAAACTGTGTAGATAGAACTTTAAGGTTCTCGACTTTAGCAAGTTCCTCTTCTCTACTTTTACTAACAGCATCTTTTAGAGACTCTTTTGCTGTTTTTAAGTCCTTTTTTAACTCAGCTACTTTTTCACTATTAAGTGTATCAGCAACTTTTTCTGTTATCTCTTCAGCATTTTTCTCAACTGAAGCTTCAACTTCTGTTTTTACTTCTTCAGCTTTTTTCTCTTCACTCATTTTAACTATATCCTCTTCTTTCTCTTCATCACTTGAACTATCATTAGCTTTAGGCTCTTCTTTAACTTCAACTTCTGTTTCAGCTTTAGGCTCTTCTTTAACCTCAACTTCTATTTCAGCTTTAGGTTCTTCTTTAACCTCAACTTCTATTTCAGCTTTAGGTTCTTCTTTAACCTCAACTTCTATTTCAGCTTTAGGTTCTTCTTTAACTTCAACTTCTATTTCAGCTTTAGGTTCTTCTTTAACCTCAACTTCTGTTTCAGCTTTAGGTTCTTCTTTGACTTCAACTTCTATTTCAGCTTTAGGCTCTTCTTTAACCTCAACTTCTGTTGTAGTTGTTGCAACTACTTCTTCTTCAACAATTAGAGATTCAACCTCTTTTTTAACAGGTGTTCTTCGTCGTCTTCTTGTAGTTGTAGCTTTTTTTGTATTAGTAGCCGTTGTAGTGGCTTTTCGAGGTCTTCCTCTTCTTGGTGTCTTTTTTGTAGTTTCTGTAGTTTGTTGTGTCATAATCTATACTTCCTAAGGATATATTCTCATATCAAATAAGATTATATTATGAATAATATAAATTTGTAATAAATTATTAAAATTACTATATTAACAGGCTATCTGTGAACTACCTACCACTTAAAAATCGTCTTGTAATTACTTAATAACTTAGTTTGAATATTGGTATTACAAAGTATAATGATAGAAAAAGAGTTTAAAAGGTTATCACTTTATGAAAATTGCAAAAGTTTTTCCAATAGAAAAAGAGATTAATAAAGAGTTTGATGATAGAGAGATCGCTTCTGACAAGTCTATCTCTCATAGAAGTGCTATGTTTTCCCTACTTGCTAATGGAGAGAGTCGAGTTGAAAACTTTTTAGAGGCTGAAGACACTCAAAACACACTTAAAATTGTTGAGCAACTTGGTGCTAAAATTGAGCGAAAAGATGGTGCTATCTATATCACCTCATCAGGAAAGGCAGAAGAGCCGATAGATGTACTTGATTGTGGAAATTCTGGTACAGGAATAAGACTATTTTCAGGGCTATTATCTTCTCAAGAGGGTTCTTTTGTTCTAACTGGTGATAAGTATCTTAGAAGAAGACCTATGAAAAGAGTTACAAAACCCCTAAAAGATATTGGTGCATTTTTAGATGGTCGTGAAAATGGGAATTTAGCTCCTCTATTTATTCGTGGTGGGAAGGTGAAATCTTTCAATTATGATAGTAAAATAGCTTCTGCTCAAGTTAAATCAGCTCTAATTCTTGCAGGTCTGTTTGGTGATGAAAAGAGCTACTATAAAGAGCCTGAACAGAGTCGAGATCATACAGAGAGAATGTTAAGTGGAATGGGTGTTGATATTAATAAAAGAGATGATGGAGTTATTGAGATTACACCAATCAGTGATCCACTACAACCACTTGATATAAAAGTTCCAACTGATCCCAGTAGTGCTTTCTTCTTTGCTGTTGCCACTGCAATTGTTCCGAACTCAAAAACTGTTTTCAAAAATATGCTTCTTAATGATACTCGAATTGAGGCTTTCAAAGTGCTTCAGAGAATGGGTGCAAAAATAGAGTTTATCGAACGAGATCGAAAATATGAGAGTATCGGTGATATCATTGTTGAGTATGCTCCTCTTAAAGGTGTAGAGGTCTCTGAAAACATCTCTTGGTTAATTGATGAAATTCCTGCTCTTGCTATCGCGATGAGTGTGGCAGAAGGTGAATCAATTGTTAAAAATGCTGAAGAGTTAAGAGTAAAAGAGAGTGATAGAATTGAGGCTGTTGTTGATAACTTAAAGAGCTGTGATGTTAAAGTTGTAGAGTTTGAGGACGGCTTTAGAGTTACAGGTGGAGAGATCCAACCAGCTGTAATAGATAGTTTTGGTGATCATAGAATTGCTATGAGTTTCGCTATTGCAGGTCTTCTTGTTGGTATGAGAGTTGAAGATATAGAGTGTGTTGATACATCTTTTCCAAACTTCTTTGAGATATTAAGTGAGTTTACAAAAGTAGAGCAATAGAACTACTAAAATATTAAGAGATCTTAACATACATGGAGATCTCTTAAATCTTTTCAAAATTTTAATTAACTAACTATTCGATATAATTTAAAAACTTTAATTAAAACAGGGGTTTAAATGTTTCTTGTTAGATTATTTTTAATAAATATATTTGTAATAGTTATGGCTGGCTGTACAGAGAGTGCAGATAGTGATAGAGATTATAGAAGCGAGATTGCATCAACTATTATCACTTCTGCAGAAGGTGATAATAGTATTTATATACCTACTATTGAACTTCCAAGTAGTGGAGATGGTGAAACTTACGAAAAAATAACAGATAATCCATTTATCTCAACTGTTGGAGAAGGTGCATTATCGACTTTCTCAATCGATGTAGACACAGCATCTTACTCAAAAGTTCGACAACATATCAATATGTGGCAACAGCTACCAAATCCAGATGCTGTAAGAATAGAGGAGATGATTAACTACTTTAATTATGACTATAAAAATAGTGATGAGACAATTAAGATCTTTAGTGAGACTGGAAAAGCTTTTTGGCATAGTGAAAATTTACTCTTAAAGACAGGGCTAAAAGCAAAAGAGCTTGATACAGACTCTATTCCAGATAGTAACTTAGTATTTCTAATAGATACTTCAGGCTCTATGAGTGATAGTCTTCCTCTTATTCAGAACTCTATAAAACTTCTACTTGAAAACTTAACATCAAAAGATAGTCTATCAATTATAACTTATGCAGGTTCAACAGAAGTTCTATTACCTGCTACAAGAGTTACTACTGAAAATAGAAAAACAGTAATAGATGCTATCGATAGTTTAACCACTTGGGGAGGAACTTATGGAGAGAGTGGTATTAATTTAGCATATAGTGAAGCAAATAGAAACTTTATTGAAGATGGAAATAACAGAATCATTCTTATAACTGATGGTGACTTTAATATCGGAACAAGTGATACAGATGAACTTGAGGATCTCATAGCAGAAAAGAGAGAGAGTGGGGTTTTTCTAACTGTTCTTGGAATGGGTTGGGGCAATTATCGTGATGATGTAGCCGAAAGACTTGCTGATAAAGGAAATGGAAACTACTTCTATATAGACTCTCTTCTTGAAGCTAAAAAGGTTTTAATTAACCAACTAAACTCCACACTCTATACAGTTGCTAAAGATGTGAAAATTCAAGTTGAGTTTAATCCTAAATTTGTAAAAGAGTATAGATTAATAGGTTATGAGAATAGACTTCTTGCCAATGAGGATTTCACTGATGATAAAAAAGATGCAGGTGAGATAGGTGCAGGACACACTGTAACAGCTCTTTATGAGATTGCTCCTACTGATGAGATTTTATCAAGCAGTTTAAAGTATCAAGAGAGCCAACTCTCAGAGAGTGGAAATAGTGATGAGGTCGCTACTATAAGAGTTAGATATAAAGAGCCTAATGGAAACAGCTCTAAAGAGATTGAACAGACTATTAAGTATAGCTCAGATAGTGAAAACTCTAATGATTTTAAACTTGTTTCAGCAGTTGCATCTTTTGGAATGACATTAAGAGACTCTCCTTACAGAGGTGAAACAGATTACAATAGGATTATCGATATTGCAAAAGAGTCAAAAGGTGAGGATATTTATGGCTATCGAGCAGAATTTATTAAGCTTGTTGAGAATGTAGATCTCATCACAAAAGTAAAAGATATTCAAGAGTAATGAAAGCAACTCTCTATCTATTAATTTTAGTAACTCTACTATCTTCTAAAAGTCTTGAAGAGTATGCTAAAGAGTTACCTAAAGCGAGTTTTCCAGGAGAACATATAAGAGAGTTTGTATTAAAAAATGGAATGGAGTTAGCTCCTGATAAGAGAGTTGCAAAGATATATAGAAAACTACTTAAAGAGTGGAAATATCGTAATGATCCTCCTGGATATGACCACTTTAGTATCTCCGAAGAGCTTATGAAGAGAGAGAATCTTGAGGGGGATTGTGAGGATTTTGCCTCAGTTCTTGTCTCTGTTTGTCGAGTTATGAATCTTAAGTGTCAAGTAGCACTCGGTATTAGAGGTAGAGCAGGTCACGCTTGGACAGAAGTTTTTATCACTGATGATAAGATTCTTAATAGAAAACTATACTTTCGAATTAAAAGAGAGTTCGGTGATAATGCAAAACTGGTCTATCGAAGTGATGGCTTTTGGCTTCAACTAAACCCCGAAAATACAATTAAACAGTATAGAACCTCTCACACAATCGACTTAAATGGTAATCTCATAGAGATTATCCATAGAGAGTATAGTCAAGAAAAGTAAAATCTTTATTACTATTTTTACTCCTTAAGACCTAAAATATAGGAAAAGAACCACTATAATTTCACCAGTAAAATTATAGAAGGAGAGATTTTGAAAAATATTAGAAACTTCTCAATTATTGCCCATATTGATCACGGAAAAAGTACACTTGCTGACCGACTGATTCAGGAGTGTGGAGCTGTTGAGGATCGTGAACTATCTAAGCAGATGATGGACACAATGGACATCGAGCAGGAGAGAGGAATTACGATTAAGGCTCAATCGGTTCGACTAAATTATGAGAAAGATGGTGAGATCTATGTTCTGAACCTCATCGACACCCCTGGACACGTCGATTTCAGTTATGAAGTTAGTAAGTCTCTTGCAAGTAGTGAAGGAGCTTTACTTGTTGTAGATGCTTCTCAAGGTGTTGAGGCTCAAACTATTGCGAATGTCTATATCGCACTCGATAACGATCTTGAGCTAATTCCTGTTTTAAATAAGATTGACCTACCAGCTGCCGAACCAGATCGAGTTGCTGAAGAGGTTGAAAGCACTATTGGAATTGACTGTACAGATGCCCTACAAGTTAGTGCAAAGAGTGGAATCGGTGTTACAGAGCTACTTGATAAAATCGTAGATACAGTTCCAGCACCAGAGGGCAATCCAGAAGCCTCTACAAGAGCCTTAATTTATGATTCGTGGTTTGATAACTATCTTGGAGCTTTAGCACTTGTAAGAGTTTTTGATGGTGAGATTAAAAAAGGTCAAACTGTAAAACTTGTAGCTTCAGGTGAAGAGCATTCAGTTCTGAACCTTATGTATCCACACCCGAAAAAGAAGATGGAGACAAAATCTATAAAAGCTGGTGAGATCGGTATCGTTGTTCTCGGTGTAAAGACTGTTTCAACTATCAATGTAGGGGACACAATTACCGATGCTAAAAATCCAACAACTGCCCCTGTAAGTGATTTTCAACCAGCTAAACCGTTCGTTTTTGCAGGAATCTACCCGATTGAGACCGATAGATTTGAGGATCTTCGTGAAGCTCTTGAGAAACTTAAGCTTAACGATAGTTCACTCTCTTATGAGCCAGAGACCTCAACAGCTTTAGGATTCGGTTTCCGAACAGGTTTCCTTGGAATGCTACATATGGAAGTTATTAAAGAGAGACTCGAAAGAGAGTTTAATCTTGACCTAATTGCAACAGCTCCATCGGTTGTCTATAAAATCGACTTAACAGACGGTTCGGAGATTGAGATTCAGAACCCATCGGAGTTTCCACCAGTTCAGAATATTCAGACAATTAAAGAGCCGTATGTTCAAGCAACAATCTTAACACCGACTGACTATCTCGGAAATGTGATAACTCTTATGACAAATCGTCGTGGAATTCAGGAGAAGATGGACTACATCAATGAGGAGAGAGTTCTACTTCAATATGCTCTACCGATGAATGAGATTATTCTCGATTTCTATGATGTTCTAAAGAGTTCTACAAAGGGTTATGCAAGTTTCGATTATGAGCCGATAGAGTATCGTGAAGGTGATCTTGTTAAGCTTGATATTCGAGTTGCTGGTGATGTTGTTGATGCCTTATCTCTGATTGTTCCTCGTGATAATGCACAGAGTCGAGGTCGAGCTTTAGTTAAACATATGAGAGAGATTGTACCAAGACAGCTTTTTGAAGTCGCAATTCAGGCGAGTTTAGGAAATGTTGTTGTTGCTCGTGAGACTGTAAAGTCTATGGGTAAAAATGTTACTGCTAAGTGTTATGGTGGGGATATTACTCGAAAGAGAAAACTTCTTGAAAAGCAGAAAGCTGGTAAGAAACGAATGAAAGCTATCGGTAAAGTTGAACTACCACAGGAAGCATTCTTAAGTGTTCTTAAGATCGGTTCTGGAAGCTGATAAGAGTTCCAAAATAACGGGAATGGGCAAAGCCCAATCCCTACCCTATCATTCCGACCGTAGTAGAGGAATCTACAAATTTAGTAGTTTTATCAACTCTTCAAACTTGTTTTCAAAGTAGTGTGGTGAAGTCTCTAACTGATTGTGTGGACTAATTACATTCTTACCGAATTCTAAACCTTTTTCAGTTAAAGATTTAAAAGTTCTAAGTTTTGGTCTCTTCTCTTTAGTCTTTTCGTCGATAAAAGAACCCGTAGACTTTCGAGTCTTAATTTCAAGATAACCCTCACTAATTAGAATTAGATTTAGCTTTTTAGCAGAGATACCAACTTCAAACTTTTTAAGTAGATGTGAAAGGCTATAAGTGTGTTGTTCATCAGAGTATTTTGGTAGGTAAGAGGTATCTAAACCGAGTTTTGTATAGAGAGTTGAAAGCATTAAGATTTTAGAGGCTTCATTAACTTTTAAGATCTTGATAGCCGACTCTAAACCAAGAATCTGATCTTGAATAGATAGGTTGGGCTTAGATTTTTGCTGTAACTTCTCTCTCATTTCAAAGAAATCATTTACTAAACGGACTTTGAAATTTACAACAATTTCGTTGTTTCTCATAAAAGTTAAAAGCAGGGTAGCTTGTGGCTCATTTAAATAGTAAGTCTTTACAGGCTTCGAATCAGGGTTCTCTTTAAGCTTTTCTTCAGAAACTGCTGTCATTTCAAATGACACGACTCCAAAAAGTTCGAGTTTATCGATATGCTTGTCAATAAGTTTTCTAATTGAAACTTGACTATTATCTGTCTGTTCAGCAATTAAACGGTGTGAAATACGGGGTTCATTTTCTACTATTTCTAATAGAGTTGTGGTAAAATCATTTTTCATTTATTGGTTCTCCAATCAAGATCACAAATAGAAATTCTGAGTTTCTACTTGGTTGGAGCTATTATATAGAATCTTTTCTATTAAATCAATGTTTAAATTTACTGAACGGCATTCTTAAGAACTTTTTTAATTGCTTTTAACTCTTCTTCACTTTTCAATAACTCTATTAATCTCAAAAAATTATTTGGAATTTTTACTCGGTCTTTTGCCCAGTTGCTTACAGCTCTTTCACTCATTCCGATTTTTTCAGCTAACTCTTTTTGAGTGATACCCAACTCTTTACAGGTTTTTTTAACTAAATTCTCTTCGCTTCGCTTAGAAGATCCATCTTTTTCCAAATAGCCCCCTTTTTAGAAAATTTTAACATAGTAGAGAACGATTTAAGCCGTTCTAAAGAGTGTCTAACTTTTTTTGAAATTTTATAGTTTTCTGAATTGAGACAACAATCTTCATATAGTGGATAAGTTCATCAGTTGTTAAGGTTTTGCCATTACGATCAGATAGCCACTTATGAAGCACTTGATAACCACCGATAAAGAAGTTCCACACCTCATCAGAAATACCACCGATATAGGTTTCAGAGTTAAAAGTTATTTTCCCATCGTTAAAGACTTTAGATTTTGTAGAGAGTTCAAGGGTTAAATTTTTACCACTTTTCTGAATTTGCCACTCTTTCGGTCTATTTAAAATCTGATGTTTTAAGAGGTGTAGATCTGCTAACTCTTTTCCGATTTCTGAGACTTTTAAAATATCTCGGTTAAAGTCGATTTTTGGAAAATCTGTCTGTAAAAACTCCTTATAAGTTTCACGATATTTAGGTGAGTGAGGTAGACCATAGATATAGTAAAAAATCTCTTCATCACTATATTTTAAGAGCTTCTCTTTTCGATAGTCTAAAAATTTCTCTGTAAAGTTTGGCTCTTTTGTTTCAAAAAGTGCATCTTTACTATCGGAATATTTATAGAGTGGGAAAGCATAGGATATTTCACGACTCTTGTTTGATACAAGTGAACTTTCCATAATTTTATCTGTAATAAATGAGTGATAAAAGTTACCTGTTACCTGTCTATTTGTAACTAAACCGATATTCTCTTTTAAAAGATGTTTCATAACATCACCTCTTGGCATACAGTGAAAACCTTTAGATTTTCCAGTGTAGTAGGTAAATCTATTATCAAAAGGTCGATAAGATATTTCAACAATTCTACTTTTATCAACTTTTGAATCTAAAAGATCCTTTTTTGCTAAATCGACTTTCCAATCTCGAACATCTTTCCCAAGTTTATAGAAGTTTCTTGCCTCTTCACTCTCCATTTTTACAAAACTATTTATAGTTTTTTCCACCTCATCAGCACTATTTTTAATGGTAAAGTTATCCCGTGCCGTAACAATTCCAACAGAGTTAATATCAAAAATATCTTTTACACTCCAGAACTTATTATAACTATCTTCAAGTTCAGTGTTTCGTGGAATAAAGTAGAACATATCATCTTTAGGGAAAAGTTCAGTTTTACAGATTTTCTCTAAACTTCGATGAGTTAGCTGTGCAAATTTTTTCTTTCGAGTTCCGTAAATATCACCGTGAAAAACTCTACACTCTTTACTATTTTCAGACTTCACAAAAAAAGCGAGTGTTACACCCTGCTTAATATCAAAAACATTCTCATCTTTTCTACCATTTGGAGTCTTCTCTTTTTTAGTTGAGTTTCCGTGGAGGTCGATAAGGTAGATTTTTGAGAAACTATCAAGAAGTGATTTTCTCATATATCGAAAGGTTGGGTTATCAAGAAAACCGTGTGGAACAATATAGCTTACAACTCCTCTATCCTTGCTATCAATCTGATATTGAGCAAATCGAATAAATTTCACATAATCATCTTGAAGCCATTTAGGATTTTTTTCATCTAACTTTTTTGAACCGTTCCACTTATATTTCTCAATCTGATCACCTATCCAAGTTAGCTCTTTTCCTTTATTATCTGGTTTAGTGCTTTCTGTTCTGCTTGGATTTTGAGAAGTTCCACTATATGGAGGGTTTCCAATAATAGCGATTATGCTTTTATCATTTTTGACTTTTGTAGCTTTTCTACTCTCTTCTGCAATATTGAAACCTAAAAGAGAATTCGGTTCTTTGCTTGGATCATCAAGTGTATTAGCGAGATATATCTGAAATCGTTGATCATCTTGAATCTTAACATCGAGTGAACGGAGTTTAAAAAGTAGTTTTAGATGTGCAACTGTGTAGGGTGCAACCATAAACTCAAATCCGTAGAAACTCTTTAAGATATGGTTCTGAAGCTCCTCTTTAAACTTCTCATTCTCCATTTCAAGATGTTTCCAATCACTATCAATTTTCTCTTTTATTAGATCGATTAGTGAACTAAAGAAAGTTCCTGTTCCAGTAGCAGGATCGAGAACTTTTACACTCTTTTCACCAAAACCCATATCTAAGTTGAACTCATTTTGTAGAATCTTATCAGTTTCACGAACTATAAAATCTACAACAGGTTTAGGAGTATAGAAAGCCCCTCTCTCTTTTTTGGTTTGTGGATCGTAAGCTTTTAGAAACGGTTCATAGAAGTGTAGAATCGGATCACCACTTTTTGAGAAACTCTCTATAATGCTCTTTAAATCTGAAAAGTTTAACTCTTTTAGAATAAGTTCAACAGCATCTTTTATATCTGAAAAATCACGACTTAGATTTTTTGAAAGGTCATATAGATCGTAAATAATCGGTATAGATTTTGGAATATAGTCGAGAGCTGTTGTTACGGTTAGGGGTTCACTACTCTTTTTCTCATTATGGATAATTGAAGCTATAAAGAGTGAGTATGTGAAAGTTTCAGCTATCAGATTTGAGAAGCTCTTATCAGTTATATCGTGAAGTAGAGACTTTTTAAAGCCCTCTTTTAAAGTTGTGATTTGGTGGTTATTATCGATTACAAGAGACTCTATTATTTCTGATAGAACCCGTGTTCTTTTTGCTAAGTTTGTGGCTAACTCATTTGATGAGGTGGCTCTTTTAACTTGATAACTTAGAAACTTTTCAAAGATCTTTTTTAGCTCTGAAATGTCTGGATTCTCATAATCGAATAGAACTTCTAAAACTTTTTTAGACTTGCTACTGTTATCCCACTGGTAGAGTTGCCAACTCTTTAAATTTGTAAAAATAATATTATCGAGTGAGTTTTTATACTTATCAAACTGGTTTTTATGGCTCTTATTATCGAGGCTATCACTCGGTAACTTTAACTCAATATATCCGAGTGTTAAGTTCTTCTCTTTTATTGCAATATCAGGAAAACCGACCTTTTTAGCATAGTTTCGGCTACTCTGCTCGGCAAAAGTTGTTATCTCTTTTTCAAAACTATCTTTTATAAAGCTCTCTAAAAAGTTTCCTAACGGCTTGTATAGAGTCCTCTCTGTTCCAACTTCTAAGGCATTTTCAATATCTTCTGTAAAACCTTTTAGATTCAACACAACCCTTTTTAGAAAATTGTATCACATTGAGCATATTCATTCTCTAATATTAGAGAGACTCGAAAGAGATTTCAATCTTGATTTAATTGCAACAGCTCCAACAGACGGTTCAGAATATTCAGACAATTAACTATCACCTCTAACTTTTTATTAGTTCTATTACCCTATCAAAATCTACACTATTGTTAAAAGATGAAAGTCTCCACTCACTCTCTAAAGCAGTTAAGAGAGTATCAGAATTTACAATCTCTATATTTGAGATATAACTATATAACTCAATCTGATTTAAATAAAACTCACCTGAGATAACTCTATTTTTAAAAGAGGCAGGTTCAACAGGATTGTGTCCACCAATTCCATCAATAAAAGAGCCTCCAAGAATAACTGTATCACTAAGGCTATATAATTCAATTAACCGACCCATAACATCAAAAAGAGTAACATCACTCTTGAAAGAGTTATTTTCACTATATCGATTATAAGAGATAGAGTTACTTTTACAAAACTCTTTAATCAATTTATCTACTTCATTAAATCGTTCAGGGTGTCTTGGAACAATAATCAAACGACCTTTGCCATATTTTCTAAATCCATCTAAAATTATCTCTTCTTCACCTTTATGAGTTGAAGCTCCTATAACTATCTCTCTATCTGTTGGAATAGTTAAACTGCTTTTATGAATAGTTGGCTTTAAGAGTTTTATATTTCCTGTAACTTCTATATTTTTAGCACCAAGCTCAATAAACCTTTCTCGATCTTTTTCAGTCTGAACAAGAAATAGATCTATATTTTGAAACAGCTTCTTATAGAACCACCCCATTTTTTTATATTTAGGAAAACTTCTCTCACTTATTCGACCACTTAAAAGGACTGTTTTAGCCCCTCTTTTTTTAGCAACATAGAAAAGTAAAAACCATAATTCTGCTTCTGCTACAACTAATAGTTTCTGCTTTTTTAACCAGAAAGGGATAAAAGTTTCAAATGGAAGATATTTTACTTCAATATCTTTAATCTTTTTAGCTGACTCAAAACCTGTATTTGTTGAAGCTGTTACAGTAATTTGACCAATTCTCTGAAACTCTTTAATAAAAGGTTTAAGTGAGTTTATCTCTCCAAGTGAACAGCCGTGAAAATGAATACCATTTTTTACTTTTTGAGGACTATCTTTCCATAAGAAAAACCGAGCAGGTATAGATTCTCTATATCGATGTTTAAAGCTTAATGTCATTAAAAATGGCATAGCGATAGTATGAGTAGCAGATATTAAAGAATAGTAAATAGTGTTAAAAAGTGTATCTTTATAAGACAAAAATTACCTTTTTCCAAAGTATATCAAAACAGAAATAAAGTTTTAGTTGGGAGTTTAAATAATATAAATCCCCAGCAACGACCTACTTTCCCACACCCGTAGGATGCAGTATTATCAGCGATGAAGAGCTTGACTTTCAGGTTCGGAATGGAGCTGAGTATTTCCTCTTCTCTATAGTCACTGGGAAAATGAAACCCATAGTTGAGTTTCATTAAAAATT
>Ga0193953_1001101_pt1 | contig 13078 bp, 16 predicted proteins | sample BB_4_MG_FD_140325 | JGI IMG/M metagenome (GOLD analysis project Ga0193953, IMG submission 140325) | Microbial mat bacterial communities from the Broadkill River, Lewes, Delaware, United States - BB_4_MG | ecosystem: Environmental > Aquatic > Freshwater > River > Microbial mats | place: USA... | reverse complement strand
TATCAAAGATTATGCGATACGACCACACCTAGATAAAAGTATGTGTAATGGAGGGGCATTGGATAGATTTGGATTGATGCCCTCTCAAAAAGGCAAGATCAGCGATGATGAACTCGACACCGTAGCCCAGTGGGTCTATGACTACTATGAGGGTAAGAAGTTTTAATGCACTATCCAAGCTTTTATGATGAAGTAGAACCTATTGTTTTGCAAGATAAACTCTCACGCTTCTTGGGTGCTTTTGAGGAGGGTATCATTGAATTTAGTTACCTTGATAGTGTCAAACTAGCAGGGCATAGTTGCCCTACCGTTGCAGGGGCTTATTTGATGATACGAGAGGGGCTAAAGGCTCTCTACGGTGAAGCGTTACCCCAAAGAGGCGAGATAGAAGTAGCCTTTAAAGAAACACTCGAAGAGGGGACGACAGGCGTGGTAGCCAATATCGCTATGCAAATCACTGGAGCGACAGATACTTCAGGGTTCAAGGGGCTCAATGGTAACTTTAACCGTACGCATCTCATGCATTTTCATCAAGAGATAAATTCGATGATAAAGCTTACACGAACCGATACCCACAAGAGTGTAGAGATAAGCTACAACCCAGCATCCATCCCACCCAATGCACAGATCCAACCATTGATGGCAAAGATGATGCAAGGGGTAGCAAGCAGTGACGAGAAACATCTCTTTGGGATATTGTGGCAAGCACGGGTAGAGGAGATTTTAAAAAATCCAAACAGTGCTATTTTTATCATTTTTATATAAAACTTTATCTACATTATGCAATTGTAGTACGCAAGGGGTGGAGTGTTGATTTGACCTTTGGTATTGGTAGTGGAGATGGAGTAGCGGTATTTAGAGTAGCTACACCCTATATTAAATAGTTAAATTATGAAGATACCATAGATGAGGTATCTTCAAGAAACATTATTTAGAGATTATTTTAAAAGTGTGCGTTGCTTGTATTGGCAAGGGCAATACACTCTATCTCTACCAGTGCATCTTTGGGCAGTCTTGCAACTTCTACGGTGCTTCGTGCAGGGCGGTGCATTTGGAAGTGGTGTGCGTAGATATTGTTTACTTTTTCAAAATCGTTCATATCTTTTAGATAGATAGTGGTTTTGACTACATCATTAAAGTGGCATCCTGCTTCTCTAAGTACATAAAAGAGGTTTTTCATCACTTGTGTGGTTTGGTGCTCTACATCTCCTCCAATAAAAACACCCGTTTCATCGAGTGCAATCTGTCCTGATGTGTAGACAAATCCATTGGCTTGAATCGCTTGAGAGTAGGGACCAATAGCTTGTGGTGCTTCGTTTGTTGCAATAATTTTCATATTTTACTCCTTGATTATTTGTTTTCGTAGAAGATGTAGCTTGTTGAGTAGTCTGAGAACTCAAAATAGGCTTTTTTTGTTTCATCCTCATCAACTTTACCGTTTAGATTTTTATCTATAATACCGTATCCGTATCGATAAGGACGTAACTCACTTTGTTCTGTACCGTAAGCTGTAGAGAGTTTGTCAATCTTCATAAAGCGTTTGACGAGTGTATTTCCTGCATAGACCTCTAAAACACCATCTGTTCCCGTCCAGTTTTGTAATGAACGGCTGATTTTGTTTTGTGTCTCTTGTGTACATGATGTAAGCATTAGAGCCATAATAGATAATGCCATCAATGGTTTTTTCATTGTCTGTCTCCATAATTATTGTTTGTGGCATTCTAACATAAATATATAAATAAGGAGTTTTCTCATCAATAATACTGTTCATATATATTAATTTTATACTCAAAAATAGATAATAGTGTTTAAAAAGGGAGCATTTCAAGAATATTTGATGAGTTGTGTAGTTTTTTACGTCAATTTAAGTATATCGCACTTATAATTTATCCCGAAGAAAAGGTATCTTTTGCTAAATAATTGATACTTATTAAAGTCATAAGGAGATAGTATGAGAAAAGCAGCTCTTGCTGTTATTGCTTGCTTAACAGTTGTTTCAAGCAATCTTTTTGCATCAGAAGTGAAGCTTATTGAGCCAAAAGAGGCGATTAAGCTTATCGGTAATAAAGATGTTGTATTTGTGTCGGGTGATAGCCACGATACGTATAAGAACAACCATATCATTGGTTCAGTTGAGATGTATGCACACCACCTACATCACTCAGATGTTATGGGGAACATGCACTGTGAACCTCTCTATAGATGTATAGATGACGCGCAGGAGTATATTCGTTCCAAAGGGATTCGAAACGATCAACTCGTAATCGCTTACGATAACTACCGTGGTCCTAATGCTACAGGTGTACATAGTTTCTTTGAGAGTTTTGGTCATGAAAAAGTAGTCGTTCTTAATGGCGGATTTGATGGAATCAAAGCACTTGATCCAAATCAAAAAATCTATGACAAGCTTAAAGATGAGAGAAAAGCTGTCAAAAAAGAGGCTAAAAAAGAGAAAAAAGCAGGTAATGCTGATAAAGAAAAAGAACTCAAAGCCAAAGCTAAAGAGATTAAAAAGAAGATGGATGCTATCAAGCCAAAACTTCTTGTACAAGGTGGTGAAGAGCCAAAGCATACGCCAAGTAACTATACTATTGATCCTAAAAAGATCAACAAACACTATATTGCAGATAAGCATGAGGTGAAAAAAGCTGTTGATGATATTATGAAAAATGGTAAAAAGAGTAAATTTGTTGTGATCGATACACGCGGTATGGCTGAGATCATTGGTGAGAGAAAGATGGATAATGTTGCACGTGGTGGACATGTTCCAGGAGCTACTTTCCTTGAGTGGAAGCATATCACTGATATGGATGCTAAAAAGAGCTTTAAATCTAAAGAGGAGTTGCAAAAGGTATTTGACCACTATGGTGTAAAGAAAGATCAAACAATCTATGCTTACTGTATGGTTGGAGCGGGTCGTAGTTCGCATATTATCTCGGCACTTAGACTTCTTGGATATAAAAATGTAAAAGTATTTACAGGTTCGTGGGACACATGGGGTAACGACATGAACTTACCAATTAGACGATAACAGAGGAAGAGGATTTATAATTATGACAAAAAATATGGTTAATGATAAAAGAAGAAACTTTCTAAAGTTTTCAGGTGTAACAGCAACAATGGTGGCTTCTCAAGGAAGCCTCTTTGCTAAAACTGGAGCGATGAAAGTAGAAAACGGTAAAGAGAACTACCCAAACACCAACTATACAGAAGATATGTATAGAAATGAGTTTAGTTTTACTAGAGGAAAGGTAGAAGATACTGGTTATGCTTACCACTGTGTAAACTGTCAAGGTAACTGTGCATGGGAGATTTGGTCTCATAATGGTGTTGTAACCCGTGAGAACCAATCAGCAAAATATCCTTCAATCAACCCAAATATTCCTGATTTTAATCCACGTGGATGTAATAAAGGGGTACAGCACTCTCAAGTAATGTATGAAAAAGATAGAATCCTCTATCCAATGAAGCGAGTGGGTAAAAGAGGTGAAGGTAAATGGAAAAGAGTAAGCTGGGATGACGCTGCAACCGATGTAGCACAGCAGATCTTTGACGTTATGACCGATCCTAAGCGTGGTCCGGATAAGTTGATGGTTCATGCTGGTACGGGTCTTTTGACTGAAGGTCGACGTGGTGGACCACTTAGATTTTCTACACAGCTTGGAGCAAACAGAATCTATCCATCATCATACCTTGGAGATATGTTCTCAGGTGCTGCAATTGCATACGGTGAAGGTAATGTTGGGTGTACATGGGACTTTATGTACAATGTGGATACAGCAGTAATGTGGGGTGGTAACCCTTCAGTATCGCGTATTCCTGATGCTCACTTTGTATGGGAAGGTAAGTATAATGGGGCTAAAGTAATCGTTATTACTCCAGAGTTTAACGGTTCGGCTAAATCAGCTGATCTTTGGATTCCTATTAAAGCAGGAAGCGATAATATCTTAGCAGCTTCTGTTATCCATGAGATTTTAAAAGAGAAGATGTATAAGCCTGAATTTATGAAGCGTTTTACAGATCTTCCATTCCTCGTTATCAAAGACAGCAAAAAGCTTCTACGAAGAAGTGATATGCAAGAGGCATCTAACGATGAAGAGCATGTACACTTTGAAGAAGAGTTCTATGCGATGGACAACCATACAAAAGCACCTGTACTTATGCCAGGAACGGAAGGTAGCCACCATAAATCAATTAGACTTGACCATATTGATCCTATCTTAGAGGGTGAGTGGGAAGTAACACTTAAAGATGGTAAAAAAGTAAAAGTAACAACTGCCTTTGAGATGCTTAAAAAGAACATTGCTGAGTTTGCACCAGAGAAGACAAAAGATCTTACAGGTGTACACCCAGATACAACAAAGCAATTGGCAAAAGATATCGCTTTACCAAAAGTAGTATCCATTACAACAGGGTTCTCACTCAATAAATACTTTAACGGTGTAATGAGCCTTTGGAATATTGCATCAATCTGTGGTTTGACGGGTCGCCTTGGACCATACGGTGGACTCAATACAGAAAATGAATTCCAACTAAGCGGTCTTGGAGCATTGGGTGGATTTGGCGGTAAATACGCACCACGATTTGGTTCAGGATTTGTGGGTGAGTTTGTATTTGGTGATGGAATGAAAACTTTTGATAAGTACTTTAGTGATGAGGACGTTAAACGTGCTCAAAACGGAATGGGTAAAAAAGAGTACATGGAAGTTATCAATGAGATGCTTGCTGAGGGTGAAAATGGCAAAGGAAATAAAGGTGCAAAACACGGTAACGTGGTTAAGCCTTGGTGGCAGCCTGAAGTTTGTTTGGTTGTAGCCGATTCGAAGTTTAGACGTAACAAAGGTACAGACTATAGAGAGGCATTCTTTAAAAAGATCTCTTACTTTGCCTATTGTGACTATAGAATGAGTGAAACAGCTATCTATTCGGATATCTTATTGCCAGCAAAAGCTCACTATGAGGTATGGGATCTTAGAACCTCACCAGGTTACCATAGATTTACCAACCTAGCTCAACCAATTGCCAATATGAAGCCTGTTGGTGAAGCTAAAGATGAGTGGTCAATCATGGCACTTATTGCTAAAAAGCTTGAAGAGATTGCTAATAAACCAGAAAATGTAGATAAAGCAAAAGTAAAAGATGACAAGAAGTTTGCACGTGAAGGTTTCCATGATCTAACCATTGCACACAAAGAGTTTACCAATACGGATGAAGAGTCAGAGTCTAACATGGAACCATATCTTGGTACAGATAAGCTTGCTCTTGAAGCAGCCCTTGCCAAATGTGAGCAGTATGAGCCTTGGACTGTTGAGAAGATGTACAAAGCAGGTGGATTCTTACAGATTAATGAAAAAGGTGGAAAGATCTCTCCACTCTACTCTGATAGACCTTATAATGGCTTTGAAAATATGCTCTATAAAGGTGAGCGATTTGAGACTGTTTCAGGTAGACAGACATTCTATGTAGATCATGACCTTTACATCAAAATGGGTGCACATACCAATACAGCGATGGAGGGTATTAGACCAATTGATCCTAAGCGTTATCCATTTACATTGATGACACCACACGCTCGATGGTCAATTCACTCAAACTACAAAGCAAGTAGAACACTCCAACGTCTTCAAAGAGGGGTTCCATATATGCAGATCAATCGATTGATTGCTGAGAAAAAAGGAATCAAAGATGGAGAGACTGTAAGAGTATTTAATGCTTTAGGTGAGTTCTATGTAATGGCAAAAGTATCGAGTTCTTGTCCGCCAGATGGTTTGGTAATGGAGCATGGATGGGAACCCTATATGTATAAGTATAACAGAGGTCATAATGAGTGTGTACCAACAGGGCTAAACCTTCTGGAGATGGCTGACGGTTGGGGTCACTTGAAGTTTGGTGGACTTTGGGATGGTAACCAATACGCTTATGATGGCGCAGTAAATATTGAGAAAGCTTAAGGAGAGGATTGAATGTCAAAAAGACAATTAGCAATGGTAATGGATCTTAACAAGTGTATCGGTTGTCAAACCTGTACAGTAGCTTGTAAGACTCAATGGACCAACAGAAACGGTAGAGAGTATATGTACTGGAATAATGTTGAGACATATCCAGGTGATGGTTATCCAAAAAAATGGATGGAGCTTGGCGGTGGTTTTGACGCGGCTGGTGATCTTCAAGATGGTGTAATCCCAAATATTGAAGCAGACTACGGTGTGCCTTGGGATTATAACTATGAGTCTTTAGCTGCAACAAATGTTTTGGGTAAAGATGCAGACAAAGATGGGTATAGTCTTAAAGGAGCAGAGACTCCAGGATTACACCCAACAACTGAGCCTACATGGGGACCAAACTGGGATGAGGATGAGGGTGCAGGTAACTTCCCAAGTGATAACTACTTCTTCTACCTTCCTAGAATTTGTAATCACTGTACTAATCCAGGATGTCTCTCGGCATGTCCAAGAGATGCGATCTTTAAAAGAGATGAAGATGGTGTTGTTTTAGTTGACCTTGATAGATGTCAAGGATACAGATACTGTATCGCAGGATGCCCCTACAAAAAGATCTACTTCAATCCAAAGATTTCAAAATCTGAGAAGTGTATTCTCTGTTTCCCAAGAGTTGAAGCGGGTCTTCCACCAGCGTGTGCACAACAGTGTGTTGGTAGAATTAGATTTGTTGGTTTCTTAGATGATGAAGAGTCTCAGGTATATAAATTGGTTAAAAAACACAAAGTTGCTCTGCCACTACGAAGTGATTACGGGACACAACCAAATATTTACTATATTCCACCAACCGAATCTCCAGCTAAATTTGATGCTGAGGGTAAAATCATTGAGGGTTCAACAAGAGTTCCAATGGAAGAGCTTGAAGCACTCTTTGGTAAAGAGGTACATGAGGTTGTTAAAAAGCTTAAGGCTGAACAAGCAAAAAGAAAAGAGACAGGTGAGAGTGAGATCCTTGATCTATTGATTGCATTCCACCACTCTGAGATGTTTAGACTTGATAATAACTACTATCAAGAGGTTGCTAAGGCAAAAGGTGAAACTCCTCTAGCACCTATTGATACACGATATATCAAAGGTAAAAATACCAAAGTAGTCTTTGGGGGAGGTCATCACTAATGAAAAAGATAAATAAACTTTTAACAACATTTGCTGCAACATCCGTTGCGGCAACTATGGCAATGGCTAATCCATCAATTACTGCTGTAAAAGTTGATGATTCTATTGATCTATCAAAAGTAAGCAATGATGATAAAGTATGGTCAAAAGCAAAAAAAGCAGACGTGGTTTTATATCCTCAAACAACCATTAAAATGAATGATAAAAATGCTAATGAAGTTAATGCCAACAATGCAGCTAAAGAGGCAAAGATTTTAGCAATTTACAACAAAAATGATGTAGCGTTCAAGATCGAGTGGAAAGATAAAACAGAAAACAAGACAGATGCAAAATCTTCATCAACAGATTATGCAGATGGTTTTGCGGTTCAGATGCCAACAAATTTTGCTGATCCTAAAAAGCTTCCATACATTGGAATGGGTTCAGAGGGTCGTCCTGTACTTGTACATCTTCAAAAAGCAGTCTCTAGCCACTATGAGCCAAATGGAAACAAAGATGTCTCTCTACAGGTTAACCGTCACCAGACCAATGCTTTTGAAAAAGATCTAGCTGCATTTGATAAGAGTGTAAGTGATGTAGCAATAAGCGATTATCAAAGAGCGTATATCTCTGAGGGCTTTAGGTCTATGACACAAATCAGAGGTAAAGATATTGCATTTAATATGAATATGAGCTATAATATTGGTACTTGGAGTGCTACCATGAGCAAATCGCTCAAAGATGGTTATCTTGATTTAACTTCATCAGGAGCATTCCCAGTAGCATTTGCGGTTTGGGATGGAGCTAAACTTGGACGAGATGGCATTAAAAACCTCTCTACTTGGGTAGCGGTTGACTTTGATGGCAAAAAGGGTAATGAGGCTCTTGTAACAGAGCTTACCAAAAAGCCAGAAGGTGATGCAAAAGCTGGTAAAGCTAGTGTAGATGCAATGTGTGCTAGTTGTCACTCTTATGCTGACAAAGTTGCAGCTATGCCAACCATGGCTCCAAACCTTAGTAATATTGGTGGATATTCTACTGAAGCTTATTTAGCAGAGTCTATTAAAGATCCAAGTGCTGTAGTAGTACCAGGGTATAATAGAAATGCTCACAAAAATACTGCTTGGTATACAGTTGATGCCAAAGGTAACAGAGCATCGACCATGCCACCAATGATGAGTGATGATAAGCAGATTGCTGATGCAGTAGCTTATTTAATGACATTAAAAGCAGAGGTGAAGTAATGAAAAAATTAGTATCATTAGTAGCGGCATCTCTATTGATCGCTACATCTGCATTTGCTAGTAGCGATCATGCAGAGAAAAAAGTAAGTGTATCGACAGTACCACCAACAAATAATACACCATTAGCAAAGCAATCTTTTGAAAAAAAGGGTTTTTTGACAACCAAATGGTGTGCAGAGCAGGGTGAGTTTGTGGATTGTAAACTTGAGACTGTTGTATGTGGAACAGGTGGATGTTTTAAAAAATGGGAATTTGGTGACAAAGAGAGCTTAGAACTTGTAATATTTGTTCACGATGAGGGTAAATACTACAATATATCTCCAAAAGAGGGATTCCATGTAGCCGAAGCAATTGAACTAGGATTAAGTAGAAATGAAGTGACTATCAAAGGTAGCTACGATAAAACTAAGAACTTGATCTTAGCAACAGGTTTTAATGCTCCTCCACCACCAAAAAAATCTTTCTTTAAGGGTTGTCTATAATCCTATACTATACTCCTTAGGGAGTATGGGTTTCTTTTGCTTTTTTTCTATGATTTCTAAGTCAAGTTAGATATACTTATAGCTATATTTCATTCTACTTAGGAGCTTAAATGCAAAGTAATCAAATCTACAATATTCCCAATCTTCTTGCTTTTATTCGTCTGCTTCTCGCTCCTTTGATGTTTTTTTTGCTTATCAATCGTGACTCTGCTCTGCTAGAAGGTATTCACTACTCTTGGCTTGATTATTTTGCAGCTCTTATTTTTGTGCTTGCAAGTATCACTGATTTTTTTGATGGCTACATAGCCCGAACGTTTGATCAAATTACAATGCTAGGTAAGATTCTTGATCCTCTAGCCGATAAGATGCTAACATTAGCTGGTTTTTTGGGCTTGATGATGCTTGACCGTGCGGATGCTTGGATTATTTATCTTATTATTACGAGAGAGCTTTTTATTACAGGGCTTAGAGTCTCAGCCGTGAGTCAAAATATCGATATTGCAGCATCAATGGCAGGAAAGGTCAAAACCGTTGTACAGATGGTTGCTATTGGCTTTTTATTGATGGAGTGGTGTTGCGGTGAGTTGCTTTTATACGCAGCACTGATCTTAACACTCTACTCAGGATATGAGTATACCCGTGATTTTTTTAAAAATGCCAACACCGATGAAAAATCTTAAAAATGCTTTAGTGCTTAGACAGCTCTATGAACTCAAAAACTTAGGGTATCGCTATATTGATCTATCAATAGTGGATGATGCTAGTGAAGAAAAAGCTGTTTTACCCAATAATTTATCTCATCTTAATAACACTATTAATCAATGTCAACTCTGCGATATCTCCAAAGTAAGAGATGCTATATTGGTAGGGGAGGGGAGTAGTGAGGCTGATGTTGTATTTGTCAATTTTAAACCCTCCATGGTTGATAGCTCCAATAAAAGTATTGTAAGTGGCAGCAAAGGTGAGATGCTCAAAAAAATTATCACAAATGTATTGCAATCTACACCCCAACAGGTATATATTACAAACCTTCTCAAATGTCATCCTAAAAATGATAAAGAGATAAAAGCCAATGAGATATACAGCTGTCGGGCCTATCTCTATAAAGAGTTAGAGATTATCAAACCCAAAATTGTTGTAACCTTGGGAATAGATAGCTTTAACTATCTTACACATGAAAACGTAGAGCTTGAAGAGGTACGCGGTAAGAGCATTGAGCATGATAACTTTACGATTGTACCGCTCTATGATTTGGCACACATACTCAAAAACCCTTCACTTAAAAAGCAACTCTATGCAGATCTATTGGAGTTAAAAAGGTTAATGGATCAAAAGTGTTAAAACTTAGGAGGATATTTAATGCAAAATGATATAGAACAAGCACGTAATATTATTGCTGAGGCAGATGCTCTTTTGATTACCGCAGGGGCAGGCATGGGGGTCGATAGTGGTCTGCCTGACTTTAGAGGCAATGAGGGATTTTGGGAGGCGTACCCACCCATTGCTAAACTTGGGCTTAGTTTTGCTCAGATGGCAAATCCGAAGTGGTTTGAGTCTGATCCTAGGCTTGCATGGGCATTTTACGGACATCGGCTTAATCTCTACCGCCAAACCATTCCCCATGATGGATTTAAGATGCTTTTAGAACTAGCACAACAAAAAAACAACAACTACTTTGTCTACACCTCCAATGTCGATGGGCAGTTTCAAAAGGCAGGCTTTGATAGCAACAAAATCGTAGAGGTGCATGGTTCTATCCACCACTTTCAGTGTGTGGAGGGGTGCAGTGGGGATATATGGGATGCCAAAGACGAGATAGTAGAAGTCGATATGGATAGCTTCACCGCTATCAACACCCCACGATGTATCCATTGCAATGCCCTTGCACGCCCCAATATTTTGATGTTTGGGGATTGGGCGTGGAGTAGTTATCGCACATCTGCACAAGAAGATCGTTTTGGCACTTGGCTAGCTCAAAACAGCAGGGCAAAAATCGCTATTATCGAGATAGGAGCAGGTACAGCCGTGCCCACCATTCGTATGGAAGGAGAGTATCTTTCTCAAAAACACTCTAATATCACCTTGATTCGTATTAATCCAAGAGACTATCATTTGGGTAAAGGAGAGGGAGTTTCCATACCACTTGGGGGATTAGCAGGGATAGAGGCAATTTCTTAAAGTTTTGTAGCAAAGGTAGTGTACAGACTGAAATAGAACTCAATAGAATATCAAAAGTCTTAAAATCTTGCTTGATTTTACGGTAGCGTATGGTTTGAATATAAGAGTTCATCAAGCAGTTTGCTTATATCATAACCTTTGAGCTTTTTTAAATACTCTCGTGTGATGGCTTTTGAGTGGGAACGCTGATAGATATAATGAGCCAATGCCTCAAGTCGCATGGTGGCTCTTGGTGCAAATTCAATCTGCATACTTAGCTAATACGCGTTCAAAGGCTTCATCAATGCTATAGCTTTTGCCTTGTGCTATCTCCTCCAAAGAGATTTCAATATCATCACGAATGCTCACAATATCACTTGGCAATTCATACTCCAACTTCTCATCAGCGACAAACCAAGCCTCAGCTAGCTCTTCTAAAGCCAGTTCCAAAAACTCTATAGGCACTATTTAAAAACCTCTTCCATTGGAACAGTTTTGAGCCTACCTTCACGGTAAGCTTCCACTCGTTTTTGGGCTTCATTTGCCCAAATTTGCTCTATCTGCTCATCGGGTTTATCAAGACTTTTGAGCAGCTCATCAATGAGCTTTGAGCGTTCATTGGCTTTGAGTTGGAGTGCTTGTTGTAAAATATCATTGATACTCATACTTCTCTCCCATTAAGAATATAAAAACCATTATACCATAAATCACGGATTGTACTTTTTGATACTTTTGCAAAATCCATAACAATTTGAAATATTTTAAGAATTATCTATTTTAAAGAAGTTATAATTTTTTGTACCCTTTTAGGTGGGGTAGTGTTCTTCTTTTTGTATTGACGGGTGGGCTTGATAATCTGATGTGAAAACATAGGTAGGGTAAACTCATTATGAAAGGGTACGCTATGGAAACACTGTTTTCAGTACTAGCTTTAATTCTTGGGGTAGTAAAAGTTACAATTATGTGGCTTAACTATCAAGAGAATAAAAAGCCAAAGAACACAGACTGCGACAAGTAGTCTCACAAGGCTTAGAGAGTTGCACCTCTCTAAGCTTCTGTGTACCCTTTCCAAAATTATACAACAAAAAATTTAAACTTCCAAAACCTATGGGTTATACTTTTTGATAATCTTATCATATTGGGCTTTTTTGACTTCCCACTGCTTTCTTTTCTATATCAATATCATCAAAAAATTCACATATATCAATTTCTAAAATGGTAGCAATTTTATAAAGATGTTCAGTATTGAAGCGTTTTTTATCACTAGCTAGTTCGGCTGCGGAGATAAGGCTAACGGATTTGTTACCCATAGCATAGGCGAGTTCAAGCTGTGATAAGCCCTTACTTTCTCTATGTTTTTTGACATTAGCTCCTATAATCTTATGAAACTTTAACATCGTCTCATCTGAAAATTCATACTCCATTTAAACCCACCATAGTGTTAGTAAGCTTAAGTATATTTATTGTAGAATATTTTATCAAACCACTACAGTGGTTTTAAAGAGAAATCCTACCCATTTAACCAAACTTTAACGGGGGGGGTAGTACAATATTTGCATTAAATTTTAAGGGGATGAGGATAATGAAAAAAATATTTGGTAGGTTTATGTTAATAATAATTTTATTACCTATAACGATATTTGCTGCTTTTAATCCTGGAGATGTAGTGTGTGTATCTAATGCAGGAAATACAGCATCTAATGGTACATATTTTTATCATAATAGTTCAAGTCTTTATCAACAAGACAACTCACATGATATATCTTTTACTGGAACAACATATGTACTAAATCTTAGTGGGCAAGGAACAAATTATAGTACAAATAATAGCTATACTCAAGGTACTGTTAGTGAATTAATTGGAGCATCATTTACAGGTTTTCCCCCTAGTCCAGTAATTACTCAAGGAACTTGTAATTCATCCACCGCCGTACCCATCACCCCACTAGGACTTTTGATGCTTCTAAGTGGTACTATTGGAAGTGCGTTTGTAGGACTGCGACGCAAGAGAGCGTAGGGTGGATGCAATCCACCGTCAAGATAACGTTGTAAATTGTGACCGTTGTTATAATACCCTTGTAACGGTGGATTTTATCCACCC
>Ga0193953_1001100_pt1 | contig 13078 bp, 9 predicted proteins | sample BB_4_MG_FD_140325 | JGI IMG/M metagenome (GOLD analysis project Ga0193953, IMG submission 140325) | Microbial mat bacterial communities from the Broadkill River, Lewes, Delaware, United States - BB_4_MG | ecosystem: Environmental > Aquatic > Freshwater > River > Microbial mats | place: USA... | reverse complement strand
CCTGATTCTTCATTAATAAATGAAATTGGTCGTAAAAAGCATAGAGCTATTGCAAGACAAGCAGTTAGAGAATCATTGGTTTTACTTAAAAATAAAGATACCATCTTACCACTTGATAAAAAAACTAATAAAATTGTTGTTGTAGGAGAACACGCTAATAATTCAGGTTTGCAATCAGGAGGATGGACAATAAACTGGCAAGGAACAAATGAAAATTATGAAGGAGCAACGACTCTTTTAGAAGGAATTAAAAATTTAGCAGAAGGAAAAGTGATTTATGACAAAAACGCAACAGGGAATCATTCAGATGCTGATGTTGCCGTAATAGTTGTTGGTGAAACTCCCTATGCTGAATTCTTTGGAGATATCAATGGAGAATCAGCTTATAAATTAACCTTAACTGAAGACCATCAAAATTATATTAAAAATTACAAAGAATTGGGTATTAAAGTAGTAGTTGTTTTAATATCGGGTAGACCATTAGTAGTTACTGATCAAATTGAAAATTCTGATGCTTTTGTTGCCGCTTGGTTACCAGGATCTGAAGGTGATGGAATTGCTGAAGTGCTTTTTGGTGATTATAATTTTAAAGGGAAATTACCACATTCTTGGCCTAAAAGTGTTGAAGATTTTAGTGCAAAGTATGGTCCTAATTTTTGGGATAATTCAATTATTCCATTGTACCCTTTTGGTTACGGATTAAGTTATTCTTTGGATAAAAATCAATTTAATAATAATTAAGTATGAAAATAAGATTTACAAAAATTGGATATATAATAATAGCATTACTTATGACAATTGGATGTACAGAAGAAGCTAAAAAGACAGAATTGACTGCTGCTGAAATTTTAGGAAATCCAGAATATTTGGCAATTTCTTATGGTGGTTATAGAGAAAAAACACGCGATGTTCAACCTACAATTGAAGAGTTAAAGGATGATATGAAAATTTTGGCAGCAATGAATGTCAAAATATTAAGAACATATAATGTGCATTTAAATCAAGCTTCAAACTTGTTGGAGGCTATAAAGCAACTAAAAGAAGAGAATTCAAATTTTGAAATGTATGTAATGTTAGGAGCATGGATAGATTGTGAAAATGCTTGGACAGAATTAGAACCAAATCATGAAGCCGAAAGTCCGAGAAACGCTATTGAGATTGCTTCAGCAGTTGAGTTAACAAATAAGTATCCAGAAATAGTTAAAATTATTGCTGTAGGTAATGAGGCAATGGTACGTTGGGCTACTAGTTATTATGTGCAACCTAAAGTAATTTTAAAATGGGTGAATCATTTACAAGAGTTAAAAGGAAAAGGAAAACTACCTGAAGATTTATGGATAACAAGTTCTGATGATTTTGCCTCTTGGGGTGGAGGTGATCCAAGTTATCAAACTAAAGATTTAGAGGAGTTAATTAAATCTGTTGATTACATTTCTATGCATACATATCCAATGCATAATTCGTATTACAATCCTCAGTTTTGGGTTGTACCTGAAGAAGAAACTGAACTTTCAGATTTAGATAAAATTGATTTAGCTATGGTTAGAGCTTTGGACTTTGCTAAAACTCATTATAAAAATGTTTTAAAATATGTAAAAAGTATTGATTCAACCAAAACTATTCACATTGGTGAATCAGGTTGGACAACTGTATCTAACGGTCATTATGGAAAAGAAGGCTCAAAAGCCGCCGATGAGTACAAAGCAGGAGTTTATTATAAACATTTGCGTGAATGGACTAATAACGCAAAAATATCTTGCTTTTACTTTGAGGCATTTGATGAACAATGGAAAGATGCAAAGAACGCTAAAGGATCAGAAAATCATTTCGGTTTAATTAATTTAAAAGGAGAGGCTAAATATGCAGTTTGGGATATGGTTGATAATGGAACTTTTGAAGGTTTAACTCGAAATGGAATGACAATTACCAAAACATATGAGGGAAACGTAGAAGTACTAATGCATGATGTATTAACACCACCAATAACCGATGATTTTAAAAAATAATAAACCAAATTAAATGAGACATTATAAAACAGCTGCTAAAGATAGAGTACCATTAATTCAAAAGTTTGGTTTTGGAGCAGGTAATTTAGCCAATCAATTATTCCCTGCCGCACTTGGTGCATTTATGTACTATTTAGTAGTAGCTTATGGTATGAGTCCTGCAAAAGCGGGTGTTTTATCTATGATTCCAAGAATTCTTGATGCTATTACGGATCCAATAATGGGGTATATATCAGATAATACAAGATCTAAATGGGGACGTAGAAAACCATATATTTTACTGGGAGGGTTTATAACTGGTATTGCATTTATAATGATGTGGCAATTGAATACTGAAGATTCTTCAAATTATCATTTTTGGTATATTTTAATATTATCATTTGTTTTTTACATTGGCTATACCATATTTGCTACACCTCTTATTGGGTTAGGTTATGAGATGACCCCCGATTATCATGAAAGAACTCGTTTAATGGCATCTTCTCAATTTATTGGGCAAATTGCTTGGATGATTGCACCATGGATTTGGTGGGTTATTGCTCAGCCAAATATTTTTCCAACTCAAACTGAAGGTGTTAGAGTTGTATCCATAATTGCTGGAGTGGTTTGTATAATATTAGCTATTCTGCCTGCTTTTTTATGTAAAGAAATTAATCAATCCAATTTAACAGGACAAACTGAATTATCATTTAAAGATCTAGCAGCCAATTTTAATGACCTCATTAAAGGAATGAAAGAAATTATTTATAATAAACCTTTTTTAAGAGTTTGTGGAGCTACATTTTTAGTTTTTAATGGCTTTCAAATTATAGCTCAATTTTCACTATTTATTATAGTGTATTATATGTTTAATGGAGATTATGGAGCTGCAGGTCAATGGCCAGCATGGTATAATACAATGGCAGCAGCTGCAACTATGTTTTTGGTAATACCAATTATTACGAAAATGGCTACAAAATGGGGAAAGAAAAAAGCATTCATTATTTCAACACTGATATCTGTTGTAGGTTATGGTATGAAATGGTGGGGGTTCGACCCAGGAAACCCATGGTTAATGTTTATTCAGATTCCATTTATGTCATTTGGAATAGGTGGTTTATTTACTTTAATGATGAGTATGACAGCCGACTTATGTGATTTGGACGAATTGAATAATGGAATGCCTCGAAAAGAAGGAACCTTTGGAGCAGTATATTGGTGGATGGTTAAAATAGGTTCAGCCTTAGCACTAGGACTAAGTGGTTTAATTCTTTCTGCTGTTGGATGGGATCAGAACGAGGCGACACAAACTATTGAAACATTAACAAATCTTAGAATAGCGGATATTATAATTCCAATAGTTACAGCTTTATTGGCTGTATTAATCATGTGGAAATATGATATAACTGAAGAAAAAGCACATGAGATAAGGGAAGAGTTAGTTAAAAGAAGAGGTGAATTATAAATTTTATCAAATGAATAAATCGAAATTTTTATTTTTTATAGTATGCTTGTTAATTGTAAATGTTGGTTTTATTTCTTGTAATGAAATTGACTCAACTAATGTTGTATCAATTGCAGAAAGGAAAATACTTTTAAATAACAAACCTTACCTAATAAAAGGAATTTGCTATCATCCTGTAGCAAAAGGGAGTAAAGATAGAACATTCGAAAATCTTACCGAGGATTTGGCATTAATGATAGAAGCAGGTATTAATTCAATTAGAGTATATGCTCCAATTGATGATATTGCAGTTCTTGATGAAATTGATGCAGCAGGATTAAAAGTTATTATAGGATTTGGTTATAATCAAGGTGGAAAATACGATATACTTTCAGGGTCGTTTATAGATTATGTAAACAAGTATAAAAATCATAAATCTATATTATTATGGGAGCTTGGCAATGAATTCAACTATCATCCAGAATGGTTTGATGGGGATATTAAAAATTGGTATACAGCTATGAATAACGCCGCTTCCTTAATTCATCAAAATGATTCAAATCATCCCGTTACAACAGCACATGGAGAATTACCGGATTCATTAGCACTATCGTTAAGTCCAAATATTGATGTTTGGGGAATGAATGTATACCGTTGGGATAATCCAGATAGTATTTTTTCTCAGTGGGAAGCAGTAAGTTCAAAACCAATGTATTTGTCAGAGGCAGGAGGAGATAGTTATATGACCATTTCAAAAGATGGTTATGAGAAGGGTGTTAATGAAAAAGCGCAAGCAAATTCAACAAAAAATATTTTAATTTCAGTTTTTAACAATACTGAAATATGCTCAGGTGTTACATTATTCTCATTTACAGATGGATGGTGGAAAGCAGGAGAACCAGATGTTCAAAACCCTGGTGGATGGGCACCTAATAGTAGTGGAGTTCCTTATGATGGAACACCTAATGAAGAGTATTGGGGGATTGTAGATATTGAAAGAAATAAGAAAAAAGCATTTATTGAAGTAAAGGAAAAATTTACAACTTATTCAACTAAAAAATAATCATTTAAAGATACAAAAGAACATGTCTGTAAGAAGCGAAAAAGTTTTATCCTTAGCAGGGTTAACTCACGAAAATAAATCTAAAAAAGAGTTACAAACTTTATTTTCAAAAGTATTAAATAACGGTATGCATGGTATTTGTTTTAGTCCCTATGAGGAAGGGCAAAAACCCGGAGATATTATAACTGAAGAGCAAATTAGACGAAGAATGGAAATTATTAAGCCATATACAAAATGGATTCGATCTTTTTCTTGTACAGATGGAAATGAATTGATTCCTCAAATTGCTCATGAATATGGTATAAAAACGATGGTTGGTGCATGGTTAGGGAATGATGATTCAATTAATCAAAAAGAAATTACCAACCTTATTAAACTTGCTAAAGAGGGGTATGTTGATTTAGCTGCAGTGGGTAATGAGGTAATGTATAGAGGAGATTTAACTGAAGATGAATTGCTGAACTTTATGCAACAAGTAAAAGAAGCTATTCCAGGAGTTCCAGTTGGATACGTTGATGCTTATTATGAATTTGCCAATCGACCGAAAATTACGGAAGCTTGTGATGTGATATTTGCAAATTGCTATCCTTATTGGGAAGGATGCAAGCTTGAGTATTCTTTATTATATATGAAAGATATGTATGGAAGAGCTTTAAAAGCTGCAAAAGGAAAAAGAGTGATTGTTTCAGAAACAGGATGGACAAACAAAGGTCAAGTTTTCCATAGAGCTAAACCTTCATTTGAGAATGCCGTAAAATACTTTATAAATTCACAAAAATGGTCAGAGGAAGAGGATATTGAAATGTTCTATTTTTCTTCATTTGACGAATCTTGGAAAACTAGTGCAGAAGGAGATGTTGGTGCATATTGGGGACTTTGGGATAAAGATGAAAACCTGAAATTTTAAATAGTTAGGCTTAAAACCTTTATGAACTAAAATTATTAAATGAATTATACAAAAGAATTAAATATTGAATCCGGAAGAGCAATTTGCTATTCAGGGTTTAGGGAAGGTCAACATCCTGGTGGTGTTTTTCCAAGTTATGAAGAGATAAAAGAAGATCTTTTATTACTACAAGGTCACTGGAAATACCTTCGTTTATATGATTGTGACAAACACTCCGAAATTGTTTTAGAAGTAATAAAAAAGGAAAAACTTGATTTCAAAGTTATGCTAGGAGCGTATATCGTTGCAGAAGTAAATAATTATGGTTGTCCTTGGGGTGGCTCTTATTCCGAAGAGCAATTGATTGAAAACAAGGAAAAAAATATTACTCAGATAAATAAACTTATTGAATTTGCAAACAAATATCCAGAGATCATTTTTTCACTTTCAGCAGGTAATGAAGCTTGTGTTGATTGGACAGATCATTATGTGCCAGTAAAAAGTGTTATTAATTATGTGAAAATGATAAAAGCAGGCACTAGTCAACCAGTGACGTTTTGTGAAAACTACCTTCCTTGGCATGATAAGTTGAAGGATTTAGTTGAAGAAGTTGATTTTATATCCATTCACACCTACCCTGTTTGGGAGTATAAAAACATTCACGAAGCATTGGAATATACGAAACAAAATTTTTTTAGTGTTGCAGATAAATACCCTAATAAACCGGTTGTAATTACAGAAGCTGGTTGGGCAACAAATTCAAATGGAAGAGGTATTTGCCCAAGTAATGTTAGTGAGGAACTTCAGAAAATTTATTACAATGATTTAGTAAAATGGAGCGAGGAAGATTATATTCTCATCTTTGTTTTTGAAGCGTTCGATGAACCTTGGAAAGGATCACCTGAACCTATGGAACCTGAAAAACATTGGGGTTTATTTACAGTTGATAGAAAACCGAAGCTTGTATTGAAAGAATATTTTGAAATAAGTAAATAGAAGTTTTTTTTAGTGATATTTCAAACAATATTTAGGTTAATGTACCTCATTTTTAAATTTGTAGCATGATAAAAAAAGAACAAAAAAACCTATAAGATATGATTTTTTTGAGAGCCTTTTCTCAAACATTTTTTGCTAAGTACCCAAACTATTATTTATAAAAACGCGTTCACTAAGGTATATAATCTTAAATATGGAATGTAAGTAAAAAAAATTGGATTTAAATATTCGGAATTTATAGAATAAAAAATATTTCAATGATTACATAAATCGTTTAATTCAATTTTATGGCTTACGATTGAAAAGATTAACTATTTAAAATATTAAGAATTAATATTTTGTTTTAGGTGATGAATTTGGAAACAGGTAGTTTAAATATAATTATACCTTAAAACCAAAATAAATTACCTGAAGATTAACCCATTTATATTAATTTAGAGGAATGAAAAATTTAAAAATTGCCGTCCTCTTTTTTTTTGTTTTAAACCTTGCTTTTGCGTCAAGTTTTAGAGAGTACAAAAGTTCTAAATTTTATTTTCAGATTGAAACTGATTCCTTAGAATTTCATTCTAAATTAATGAGAACTGATAGTTTATCTTATGATATTCGTTTAAGCCATGCTAATAAGGCTCTTTACTTGGCCAATAAGGAGAATCTTATCTCAAAGAAAACCGATATTATATATTATAAAATTTATCTTTTTGGAAATCTGAGAAAATATGATAGTGCAATTTATTACACGAAAAAAATATTGAAACGTATTAACCCTGAGGATTTTAAAAATATAGCTGGTGAAAACTCTCGGTTAGGGTATTACTATATGAAAAATTCACAAAAAGATAGTGCCTATCATTGTTATATTTTATCGAATGATTATTATTCAAAGATTGGTGATTCAGCCAAAATAGGACAAAATTTATCTAATATTGCTAGCATCCAGTCGAAATTTGGAGATTATAAAGGAAGTGATGTAACAGCAATTGAGGCATTAAAATATATTGATGTGGATAATTTGGATTACAGAGCATATGTTTATAATAGTTTAGCCATTTCATCCAGATTACAAAAAGATTATAAAGAGGCTATTTACTGGTATGATAAGGCTCTTAATTATTCGACCCAGAGTGAAAAAAGAATAACGGTTTTACAAAACAAGGCGAATATTTATCGTGATTTAAAAAAATACAAAGAGGCAATTAGTATTTTAGATAGTTTAAGTACTCTTGATATAAAAAATAACAGAACAAAGGCTATGATTATAGATAATCTAGCTTATACAAGATGGTTAAACAATGAGAATAAAAAGGACCCGTCTAATCTTTTTAAAGCCTTAAATATTAGAATAAAGGATAATGATTTATTAGGTTTAAATGCAAGTTACTCTCATCTTGCTGATTTTTATGAAAAAGAAAATCCCAAATTAGGCTTATTATATGCTTCAAAAATGTATCAATTGGCAAGCAGTCAAAAAAGTTCTCAGGATCAATTAGAAGCATTGCAAAAACTCATAAAGTTAGATAATTCAGTAAAATTAAAAGAATATTATGCTGCTTATATAAGAATAAGTGACAGTGTAAGTAATGCTGACAAACAAGTGAAAAATAGATTTGCTAAAATTAAATATGATAGTAAAAAAAATCGTGAGGAAAATTTATTGTTGAAAATTGAAACATCCCAAAAAGATTTGGAAGTTGAAAAGGGGAAATTCAGAAATATAATTGGTGCTGTATCAAGTGGTACTATTGTAATGTCACTATTAGCATTTGGATATTATCGTAGGCAAAAACATAAACAAGAGAAAAGAGAAGAAATATATAAAACAGAAACTCGTATTGCAAAAAAAATACATGATGAAGTTGCTAATAATGTAGTAAACATAATGAACAAGGTTCAGTACACTGCGAAGTCTAAAGAAGAATTACTAGATGACTTAGAAAAAGTGTATTTATTAACACGGAATATTTCTCATCAAAATAAATCAATTGAAACTGGTGAAAGTTTTGAGAATTCATTGAAAACATTACTATCAAGTTTTAATTCTAGTTCAACAACTATGATCCTTAAAGATATACATAATGTAGAATTAAAATTATTACAAAAGGATAAGCAAATTGAAATTTATAGGGTGTTGCAAGAGTTGATGGTAAATATGAAAAAGCATAGTAAGGCATCCTTGGTTGCAATTTCATTTAAAAAAACTAAGGACCAATATGAAATTAATTATTCAGATAATGGGGTAGGATTAGAATTTGAAAAGTTAAACCTTAAAAATGGTTTAAAAAATGTGGAAAGCCGTATGAAATCTATAAAGGGTATTATTACTTTTGAAACATCTTTAAATAAAGGATTTAAAGCATTTATTAGTTTTAAAAGATAAATCTATGTTTAGAAAAGTATTAATAGCAGAAGATATGGACTTTATTAACAGTGGAATAAAGTCGCAATTAACTGAATTGGGTATAGAAAATATTGAATATGTTCAGTATTGTGATGAAGCACTTTTAAAACTAAAAGCAGCTCATTTAAATAATGATCCTTTTGATTTATTAATAAGTGATTTATCATTTGAGGTAGATCATATTCAGCAAAAAATTACTTCTGGAGATGATTTAATAAAAGCGGTTAGAAAAGAATTTCCTTCATTGAAGATAACCGTATTTTCTGTGGAAGATAAGGAATATAGAGTACAAACTTTATTTAATGAGCAAAATATTAATGCTTACGTTTGGAAAAGTAGAGAAGGTTTAAGAGAACTTAAAAAAGCTATTGAAAAAATATACAATTCCAACAGTTTTTATATTTCTCCTCATGTAGCAGGATCAATATCTAAAAGTAAGGCAATTGAAATTTCAGAGTATGATGTTTTTTTAATTGAATGTCTTTCTAAGGATTTTTACAAGAAGAAATAAGTAGAATCTTAAAAGAAAAAAACTGGTCTCCAACTAGTGTAAGTACCATAGAAAAAAGATTAAAGTTAATTAGAGAACACTTTAATGCTAATAATCCAGCACATTTAGTATCAATTAGTAAGGATTTAGGTTTAATTTAAATCTTTTTTTTATTTAATCGTGGCTTATGGAAAACCGTAAATATTATTTGATGAAGAAATCTACTTTTGATTTGTTAAGTTAAAAATATAAAAACTAAACACTTTATTGTGAGGTTGTATTTAGGAGAATTGCTAATTTAAATGAAGAAGAAATAATATAATAGTAATAAAAACTACCTCAGTTTTTATATAATTACAAACCTTATGGGAAACCATAAGGTTTTTTAATGAAAACTTGGATTTAAGATATAGATTATAAATATGTAAAGATTTATTAAAAATATACGAAATAGAAATAGTAAAGCTAATTAGTAGGTGATTTTTTGGAAAAGTATTAGTTATTGAAAATTTAAAGAAAAAAAACCTGCTAGAAAATTGTACTTCTGCAGGTTTATCAGCTATAACTAATAGTTTTTGTTTTAAATGGTTTAAACCCCATACCTTCTGTATTTACTCCATTTATTTCTTTTTGCATTAGAAAAATTAATAAAATGCCTCTGATTTTTTTCACTTTGATTTGTTTCTTGATTGGTCATAGTAGTAGTTTTTAAAAGTTTATTATTTAAGATGCGTATCTTCTAAATCTTCTCCATTGCATTCTTTTTGTGTTTGAAAAATTTATAAAAATTACTTTTTCTTTGCTTATTGTATTTGAATTTTGAGTTGTCATAATAAAAGTTTTTAATAGTTAATGTTACTAAATAGACGCTCAACTAAATTCTTTGTTACGGTTGTATACATTGAAAGACTACTTATTAACAAGGCTTTAACTAAACAAGTGTAATTATCTTGTTAATTCTTAATAAATTGTTAATTCAATAATTCAATTTAAACTTTTAGTATAATTGTGTTCTAATTTAGTTGAAGAAACAAGTTTAATACGCTTAATTTATGAGAGTATTCTTTGCTTAGAAGTTTTTTTGAACTCAGATTTAGTCTCATGTTTTAAACATACTCTGATTTGGAACCATCTTAAGCTTAAAACTTAATTAGTGAATTGTTGGTTCACTAGTTTTGAATAATTATTATTGTCAATAATTAACTACTAATAATTTATATCTAGTTATGTGTTTTATAAAAGGTTTAAATACATTCTAAATTACTTTAAACAACTATCTTTGAAAATAAATTATTTAACATGAGTTTTTATCAGGAAATAGCGCCTTATTATCACCATATATTTAAAATAAATGCTACTCAAGTTGATTTTATTATGTCAAAAATACCAGAGAAGGCTAATAGAGTTTTAGATGTTGGATGTGGAATAGGAACGCTTTCTTTTGAGTTGGTAAATTATTATAAGAAGGTTCTAGGAATAGATATGGATGCTGAAATGATACGAACTGCGTTAAGTAAAAAGAACGATGAATCAGAATCCATTCAATTTCAACAATTGAGTATGCTTAAATTGGACTCTTTTATAGATGAAAATTCTATGGATGGCATTATTTGCTTTGGAAACACCTTGGTCCATTTGAATTCATTAGATGAAATAGCTGACTTTTTACAACAGTCAAAAGCTATGCTCAAAACGAATGGAAAATTGTTGTTGCAAATTGTGAACTATGATAGAATTATTACAAAAAATATTAAGACATTACCCTTAATTGAAAATGATGAAATTATTTTTGAACGAAATTATCGTTATAAAAAATTTGAAAATAAGATTGATTTTAATACACGTTTAACAGTTAAATCGACTCAGCAAATTATTGATAACAGTATTGAATTGTTACCGTTGTTAAAAAATGAACTTGTGAGTTTATTGAATAAGGCTGGTTTTAATAATTCTAACTACTATGGTAAATTTAATCAAGAATCATATGCTATTGATAGTCCTGCTTTAATTGTTGAGGCCTGGTAGTTAATTTTTTAAAAACTCTTGGTTAATTCCAACAATGAAATAAGAGAAGAGGAATATTTTGATTCAATTTAATTGAAGTATTTGAAATGCTTTCAAATAAAAATCAAAGTATAAAATTTTTTCCATTGAAGTTTCAAGCATCCACAAATTATATAGGAAATTATTCTTTGTTTTATACCTATAAATTGTACCATAAATGGCGTTACTCGTTTTAATCTTTCTGTTTTTCAATATTAGAAAGAAAAAAATAAAACTAAATACATTTTTAAGTTATTATGAATTGTGAATATTAAAGAGAGGGAGTTTGTTATTTAATTAGAAAATGGGGAGTGTTTCTATACTTAAAGCTAAGAAAATTGTAATATGCTTGGCATAAAAAAAGCGACTTAGTTTAACTAAATCGCTTGTTTTTAATTGCTTAATTTTGTAGCGTGATGCAGAATTGAACTGCAGACCTCCGGGTTATGAATTTTTTCAAGTCATTTTCACCAACGTATTTACTGGGCTCCCGAGCTATTATATATAATAACGTGTTCTAAAACGTGTTCAGTTTTGTGTTCACTGAGTTATACAATATTGTATATGCAATATAGGAAAATAGGTCTTAAATATTCCAAATTAAATGAATAATTATCATTGCAATATTTAATTGGCAGATTGTAATGTTGTAAAGAGTGAAATACAATTTTTTTGATACTTTAAAAAAATTAATAATTGCGATATAGTTGATCTATGATATTGAGAAAACTATAATTTCTAAATATTTTGGTTTTTAATATACTTATCAATTATATACTGAGTAATTGGTCTTAATTCTTTTCCTGTTATTGGATGTACACCACGAGAATTAAAAAAATCAATATTTCCATTTGTTGATTTCCCATACCAAATTACTGCTTTACCATTAATGAAATAGTTCTCAATTTTATTAATATTGACCTTTTTGAAATTATCAATGTTGAGGTCTTTTAACATTTGGATTGAAAATTCACTATTGCAATCAACTTTTTCATAGTGATCGGTTTTCCATGATATGCATGGTTCTTCAATTAATTCTCTAATACCAATACCTGAGGCGATTGATGTAGTTGCTATGATCGGAATTACCCATTTTTTTATAGTATCAGAATAATTCTTTATTTTATTTATTACATCCGATTTGCTTAATGAAGTTGAACCATTAAAATTTTTAGTTTCAAAATCAAGGAAATCTGTATAACCTAAATAATTTGAAATAAGATTTTTTAGTTCACTATTAGGTTCACCAGACTTATTTTCTTTTTTCTCTACATACTTCTCATAATATCCCTTAATAGATCTAGAACTTATATAATTTGGTTTATTATATCTTTCTTCTAGTACTGTTTCAACGAAAAATCTTGAAATTCCATTTTTAGTTTTATTGTCAAGATTATTTTCAAGTTCAACTTTTTCAAACAATTCTTCTAGCAATTTCTTTAGCATACTAAGCAATATTAGGTTTTTCAAAGTTATAAATAATTTGGAAAAAGGATGGATAATTTTTTCTAACAATTTGAAAATTATATCCATATGTTTTCCATGTATTTTCTACTCATAATTGATAAGCATGTCTAATCTTTGTATCAGAGTTAGTGAAAAACTTAGTTCAGTACAAATTAAGAATATGCATAAGCTAATTCTAAATGAAGGTCTAAAGCAGTGAAGAAAACCGTTCTGGGAAGCAGTTCTCCTTAACTGTTTTTAGACTTCATACTTCCCAACAAGAAGAGGAAATCTCTTCAAAAGTTATGTATTGCTGTAATACAAATT
>Ga0193953_1001099_pt1 | contig 13094 bp, 12 predicted proteins | sample BB_4_MG_FD_140325 | JGI IMG/M metagenome (GOLD analysis project Ga0193953, IMG submission 140325) | Microbial mat bacterial communities from the Broadkill River, Lewes, Delaware, United States - BB_4_MG | ecosystem: Environmental > Aquatic > Freshwater > River > Microbial mats | place: USA... | reverse complement strand
ATCTTCCATATTTAAAACATATTGGAAAACTAAATAAAAAAGTGATTTTATCAACAGGAATGGCAGATATTGGTGAAATTGAAGATGCTTTAGATGTACTTATTCAAGCGGGAACAAAAAAAGAAAATATTACAGTTTTACATGCAAATACAATGTATCCAACTCCGATGGAAGATGTTAATTTAAAAGCGATGGTAACTATTGGAAATACATTTGATATTGCTTTTGGATATAGTGACCATACACTTGGAATTGAAGTTGATATTGCAGCTGTTGCTATGGGTGCTTGTTGTATTGAAAAACATTTTACACTTGATAAGACTATGGAAGGACCAGACCATAAGGCTAGTCTTGAACCAGATGAATTAAACGCAATGGTAAAAGCTATTCGAAATATTGAGTTAGCACTTGGAAGTAGTATCAAAAAACCTTCAAAAAGTGAATCACAAAATATCCAAATAGCTAGAAAATCTATAGTTGCAAAATCAAGTATAAAAAAAGGTGAGATTTTTACAGAAAATAATCTTACTATAAAAAGACCAGGGATGGGAATAAATCCAATGAGATGGGATGAAATAATTGATTCTATTGCGAATAAAGATTATAAGGAGGATGAAATTATATGAGTAAGTCATTAGTATTTAATAAAATTCCTTTAGAAGAAATAGAAATTGGTATGAGTGTAAGCTATTCACAAACTATTACAGATGCAGATATAAAATTTTTTGCAGGAATTTCAGGAGATAGAAATCCAGTTCACTTAAATGAAAATTATGCTAATAATTCAAGATTTAAAAAAAGAATTGCTCATGGAATGATGACAGCCTCTTATTTTTCTGCATTATTTGGAACTAAAATTCCCGGTGAAGGTTGTGTATATACGCATCAATCATTGGATTTTAAAAAACCAGTTTATATCAATGATACAGTTGAAGCTGTAGTAACGGTTACAAATGTAGACTTGGAAAAAAGAAGAGTGAAATTTAAAACCGTATGTAAAGTTGATGGAAAAATAGTTACAAGTGGGGAAGCTGAACTTTATGTTCCTATGGAATTTAATAAAATTATTATTAGTGAAAAAGAAGAGTTGTTAAAATATAAATCACAAATCTTTGAATTATTTGAGCATTCTTTTAATAGTAAAATGGATGATAAACTTTGGGCATGGGCATATATTGGTAATCCAAATGGAAACCCCATTGTGTCTCTTTATTTTGATAAAGAAAAACTTGTTGGACATTATGCTGTAATTCCTATTAAATTTATACATAATCAAAAAAATTTAAATGCAGTATTATCAATGACAACTATGGTAGATATATCATATAGAAAATATGGTATTTTTGTTGACCAAGCTAGTGAAGTTTATGAAAGGGCGAATGATTTAGGATACAAGTTTGTATGCGGTTTTCCAAATAAAAAATCTGCACCAGGATTTAAAAAACGATTAAATTGGACACTTGAAGAGAATTTATATGTTGCAAAATTTTCTTATGATGAATTACAAAAAATAGAAAAAAAGACTTATCCAAATGATATATCTTTTAATACACAAGATAAAGCGAATTTAGAATGGAGATTAAATAAGCCAAATCAAAACTACCTTAGAAAAAACAATAATATTCTAAAAGAATTTGAAAGTAACTATGATATTGTTTTTAATGGTGTTGATTTTTCTAATCTTGAAAAAAATAAAGAATATAATTTATTGCTAGATCATGAACTTGATAAATATATAGACAAAAAACAATTTGATTATATATTTGGATATAAACTATTTGATCCCACTTTGTTAGGTATTGAATTTAAAAAAGATTTGCTTATGTCGGATGTGTTTTAATGAAAAAAATATTAGCTTTTACTTCAATCCGTTCTGATTATGATTTGATGACACCACTTTATAAACTATTTCATGAAGATAAAGATATTGATTTTAAAATTATAGTTAGTGGAGCTCATCTATCTCCAAGTTTTGGATATAGTGTAGAACAAATTAGAAAAGATAAATTTGATATTTTACTTGAAATAGAAACGCTTTTGAGTTCTGATACAGGTCTTTCTCGTGCCAAGAGTGCTAGTTTATTATTTCAAAATAGTTTAGAAACTATAGCAAAATTTAGTCCTGATTTGATGATTTATGCAGGTGATAGAGAAGATGTTATTATATACTCTATGATTGGAGGGTATTTAAATATACCTACAATTCATGTATTTGCAGGAGATCATGTAGAAGATGGATATATTGATAATCCAATTCGTCATGCAACGTCAAAGCTTTCAACCGCACATTTTGTAACTTTGGAAGAACATAAAAAAAGATTAGTTCGTATGGGGGAAGATTCAAAAAGAGTATTTGTAACTGGAAATATTTCACTTGATAAATTTATACAGTTTCAACCATTAGATAAAAAAGTGATAAAAAAACTTTTTGATATAACTAATGGTTTTGAAGAGTTTGCATTGTTGATATTTCATCCTGTAACAGAAGAGATAAAAAATGTAGATACATATTTTGAAAATATTTTAAAAAATCTTGAAGAAAAAAATATCAACACTTTTGTTAGTTATCCAAATGTGGATGAAGGAAATCAGAAATTATTAAAAGTGATTGAACGATATAAAGAAAATAAGAATTTTATTTTTTATAAAAACTTAGATAGAGATATTTTTATGTCAATTTATAAACATTCAAAGTTTATTATAGGAAATTCTTCATCAGGTGTTTGTGAATCAGCAAGTTTAAAAATTCCAGCAATAAATGTAGGATTGAGACAAACAGGAAGATATGCAGATAAAAATGTACTTTTTTGTGGAACAGATTATGATGAAATAAAAGAAAATATAGAAAAGGCTATTTCGCAAGATTTTTTAAATGAAATAAAAGATATGAGAAATTCATATGGTGATGGTAATAGTGCAAATAAAGCTTATGAAATAATAAAAACAACTGATTTTAAATCTATCATAGCAAAAGTTGAAGATCCTTTAAAGGTAGAATTGATATGAAAAATAAAGTATTAACAATTGCAGTTCACCCAGATGATGAAACGTTAGGATGTGGAGGAACACTTTTAAAACATAAATCAAATAATGATGAAATCCATTGGCTTATTTGTACAACTATAGATAAATCTCATAGTTATTATGAAACAAGAGGAAAAGAGATAGAAAAAGTATCAAATATGTATGGCTTTGATAGTGTACATAACTTAAGACTTAAAACTATGCAAGTTGATGAATATAGTATGAGTGAACTTGTAGGAAAAATATCAAAAGTAATAAATGAAGTTAAACCAAATATTATTTATTTACCTTTTAAAGGTGATGTGCATAGTGATCATAGAAAAATATTTGAAGCTGCATATAGCTGTACAAAATCTTTTAGATATTCATTTATCAAAAAAATATATATGATTGAGACTTTAAGCGAAACAGAGTTTGCTCCTAGTACTAAAGAAGATAGTTTTATTCCAAACTCTTTTGTAGATATAAGTGAATATATGGATAAGAAAATTGAAATTATGAAAATATTTAAAAGTGAAATTGCAGAACATCCTTTTCCAAGAAGTGAAAAAAATTTAAGAGCATTATCAACATTAAGAGGGGCAACTTCTGGTTGTGAGTATGCTGAAAGTTTTGTACTTTTAAAGGAAATATTATGAAAAATATAGAAAATGTAAAATTACATATAAATTCAACTATAAAACAAGCACTTGAAATAATTGACAAAGCAGCAATGCAAATAGCTTTAATAGTAGATGAAAATGACAAGCTACTTGGAACTTTAACAGATGGTGATATTAGAAGAGGATTACTTAAAGGTCTTGATTTAAATAGTTCTATTGAATCTATTATATTTAAAACTCCTACTATTGCTAAAATAAGTGATACGAAAGAAGATATTTTAAAAAATGCATTATCAAAAAAACTTCATCAAATACCAATAGTAGATGAAAATGGAAAAATTATAGGAATTCAAGAGATTGAAGAACTTATCAAACCCAAAGAAAAAGCAAATAAAGTTATTCTTATGGTAGGAGGTCTTGGCACAAGACTTAGACCACTTACTGATAATATTCCAAAGCCTATGTTAAAAGTTGGAAATAAACCAATACTACAAACTATAATAGAAAAGTTTGCAGAGTATGGATATACAAATGTAGTTTTATGTGTAAACTATAAATCTCATGTTATAGAAGATTATTTTGGAGATGGAAGTGAGTTTGGAGTAAATATTGAATATGTTTTTGAAGAACAACGAATGGGAACAGCAGGTGCTTTAAGTTTGCTAAAAGAGAAACCAAGTGAGCCATTTTTTGTCATGAATGGTGATTTACTTACAAACGTAAACTTTGAACATCTAGATAGTTATCATATTACAAATAATTCTATGGGAACTATGTGTGTAAGAGAGTACGATTTTCAAGTGCCTTATGGTGTTGTAAATATAAAAGGTAGTAAGATATTATCTATAGAAGAAAAGCCAACTCATAAATTTTTTGTAAGTGCAGGTATATATATGCTTTCGCCTGAAATTTTAGAATATATTCCTCAAAATAAATTTTATGATATGCCTACACTTTTTGAAAAACTTATTAGTGAAGATAAAAATATAATATCGTTTCCTCTTAGAGAATATTGGCTAGATATTGGGAGAATTGAAGAATATAAAAAAGCTAACGAAGAATATGAAGAGGTGTTTTAACTATGTATAAAAATAAAACATTTTTAGCAATTATTCCTGCACGTGGTGGAAGTAAAAGATTACCTCGGAAAAATATACTTGATCTATGTGGTAAGCCTCTTATCGTTTGGAGTATAGAATCGGGGATTAAAAGTAAGTATATTGATAAAGTTGTAGTGACAAGTGATGATAAGGAGATATTAGATATTTCAAAAAAGTTTGGTGCAAGTATTATAAAAAGGCCAGATGAATTATCATGTGATACAGCAACAACTATTGATGCAATAAAACATACAATAGATAATGTAGAAAAAAATTATGATTACATTGTATTATTACAAGCTACAAGTCCTTTGAGAACTGAAAAACATCTTGATGAAGCAATAGAACTTTTAGTTAAAAAAAATGCAGATGCGATAGTAAGTGTGTGTGAAATGGATCATTCTCCTTTATGGTCAAATACGCTAGATAAGAATTTATCAATGAAAGGTTTTTTACGAGATGAAGTTTTAAATAAAAGAAGTCAAGATTTAGCTAAATATTACAGACTTAATGGTGCTATTTATATTTGTAAAACTGAAGAACTTTTAAAAGAAGAGAGTTTTTTTCTAAAAGAAAAAGTATTTGCTTATAAAATGGACAAAGATAGTTCTGTTGATATTGATGATTTAATAGATTTTAAAATTGCGACCTTACTAAAAGAAAATAAATTTATATGAATAATATTTTTTTAATTGAATCCCCATTACAATTATTAAATGCATATGAAGCACATGCATATTTTAAATTGGATAATCCTTTATATATTGTTAGATTATCTAATGATAAAATAAATGATAATCAAATATTAAAGCTTATTAATTATTTATTAGTAAAAAATAAAATAATTGTAAAGATAAATTCAAGAAAGAAAAATTTATTTGATATTCTGAAAATTAGTTTAATTAAGTTTTTTTTTATTTTAAAAGAAAAAAGATTTAACAAAATTTTTGTAGGAAATTATGAATCTGGTTTTTTTTCTTTGTTGTTAAAAAAAATAAATAAAAAAAAACTTATTTTGCTAGATGATGGTGCAAAATCAATAATAACTCAAAAAAATTTTTCAAACAAAAATAATATAGATTTCTTTTCTATCTATGATTTAAAACCCTATACAAATCAAAATATTTTTAAAAACAATTTTGATAAATTAAAAGAAAAAATAATATCAAAAAAAGTTGCTAAACAGACATTATTTCTTGGTTCAAAATTATCTGAGATAGGTATAGTTGATGAAAAATATTATATAAACTTTATTGAGAAAGTATCATTATATTTTTCCAATAATTCTATTGTTTATATTCCTCATAGGGAAGAAAATATAGAAAAAATAAAAAATATAGAAAAAATAAAAAATGTAGAAATAAAATACTTAGATTATCCGGTAGAATTTTATGGTATTAATGAAAATATAAATATAAATATAGTTGGCTCTTTCTATTCAACTGCATTGTACACAATGCAAAATATTTATAAATGTGAATCTATCGCATTTAAATTTAATTATGAAAATTCTATTCATAAAAATAATATAAATGATGTTTATAGTTTTTATGAAAAGTATATGAAAGTAATTGAATTAAAATGAATTTAAAGAAATCTTTATCCGTTTATACAATAATGTCTTTATATCAAGCATTATTAATTTTTTTATTAATTTCATTTTTCTCACATATTATGAGTGCAGAAATTTTTGGTACATATAACCTATATTTAGCAATCATACCATTTTTATTGAATCTTATGATTTTAGGTACAACTGGTGCATTAGGTGTTTATTATCATAAGATGAGTATTTTAAAATATAAATTATATGTCAGTCATGTGATTTTTTTTATTCTACCAATTAGTTTTATTGTAGGTGTTATTTTATATATTTCTTTTTCAAATTTATTAGTAAATAAATTTACATTAGAATATGATATACTTTTTTTATTAATTTTATTAGTATTTTTTCAAATATTTCCACAAGTTTTATTAACATATTATCAAACAATTCAAAGGGCAGATAAGTATGCAAAAGTTAACTTTCTATATTTAACTTTTAATTTTATATTTGCTATAGCTACATTTATAATATACAAAGATATTTATTTTATTTTCTTATTTATGATTTTTAATTCATTTATTTTTACTTTATATACTTTGTATATTTTGAAAAAATATAATTTGTTAGTTATTAGATTTAATTTTTTAATTTTTAAAGATATTCTAGCTTATGGGCTACCTTTGATTATTCATGCTACGGGGACTACTTTATTATTTATGTCTGATAGATTTATTATATCTGATATTTTAGGAAATGAAAGTGTAGGTTTATATTCTGTTTCATTACAATTAAGTATGATGATGCTTATTTTAGTCAATTCTTTTACTTCTGCATGGGGACCTTATTTATTTAAGACAATGAAAGAATCAAATAATATTGTAAGTAATGAATTTATGAAAAAAATGTATTTATTTATGGGAATATTTTTTATTATTCCTCCTTTTTTATTTTATATACAAAAACTAATATTACACTTATTCTTTAGTGATTTATATATTAATGCAATAGATTATGTCTTAATTATTGGATATGGTTACTCAATGATGGGTATTTATAAGGTCTTTATAGGGTTTTTACATTTTAGTAAAAAAACAAAGCTTATTTCAGCGTTAACAATATTTGCATTATTAATTAATATTATATTTAGTTATTATTTTATTGATAAAATTGGATTGATTGGTGTTTCCTATGGAACTTTTTTATCCATGTTTATATTAAGTATAATTACAATATTTTTTGTTAATAAATATTATATTTTTAATTGGAGATTAAAATGAATTATATATTTGAAAAGTTTTTAAATGGAATTTTCCATATTTTTAGATACAAATATTATAGAAAGAAGTATAAATTAGATAAAAATTTTAGATTTAATGGATATTTTATTAAGATTTATGGAAATGGAAATATTAAAGTTGGAAAAAATTCTTATATTAGTTTCTTTTCTCATATTAATCTAGGAGAAAATTCAAATTTAATTATTGGAAATAATGTTTCTATTGCACATAATACTAGGATTTATACAATAAGTTTTGATACTAAAGAATTTATTTTAAATAAGAATAAAATAAATTATGTGGCTGATGTAATAATTGGGAATAATGTTTTGATTGGTACAAATTCATTTATTAATCCGGGTGTAAAAATTGGTGATAATGTAGTTATAGGTGCAAATAGTGTAGTAACTAAGGATATCCCATCCAATGTTATTGCCGGTGGAATACCAGCAAAAGTTATAAAACAGTATTAGAATATGAAAAAATCATTAAATTCAATTGGAATTAAATTTCTAGTATTATATTTATTTTTTACTTATTGCATTCAAATGATATTAGTACAATTCCTACGTGAGGAAATGAGTGAACTATATAATAGTACAGAACTTTCAGTATACTATGCTTTTTTACTAATGGTTCTATTTTTTATAATTACAATATTTTTGTATAATATTTTGCCGAGCATACGTAAAATACAAATATCAGAATCTTTTTTTCAAATTTTCTTATTTTTAGGATTGATCATTTCTTTTATTTATTTTATTTCTTCAATAGATTTTTTTATAAACTACAATATTTCATTTAGACACAAAGTTAGAATTAGAGATGCTAGTTTTTTAGTGAAAATATTATTTACACTAGCTATATTTATTAAAATTGTTGTTTTTATGTATTTAGTTTATCTAATGAAAAATCATCATTTATTAAAAATTCAAAAAATTAGTTTATTTTTTATATTGATAGGTTCTCTTTTATCCTTAAACTCTTCTCTGGGAATAATTCTACCTGTAATAATTTTTTTAATGCTTTTTTTCTCAAGTATATTTTATAAAAAAATAAATATTGAAAATATTTTTATACTTTTCCCAATAATAGTAGTTTTATTAGTAGGTGTTGTATTTCTAGGATTAGCAAATAAGTCTGGAGTTGAGTATGCTTATACCTTTTTTAGTTCTAGTGATGGAATTATGAAGTTGTTTGTAAAAGTTTTTACTAGAATATCTGCTTCTTTTATGTCGTTACAAGTTTTGTTGGAAAATCATGTTTTTGATATTAATTTGCAATTTGAAACATTTCTATCATCTTTTGATGTTTTTATTCAAAAAATAAAAATTTTATTACCTTTTCTTGATACTCCTAGTCGTGATATTATTTCTGTAAATAGAACAAACTTTCTTTTACTTTTCAAACCATTTAATGATCATGCTGGAACTTCTCCTGGCTTGCTCGGCAGTATATTTTATTTACCCTTTTTCCCAATTTCAATTATTTTTATAAGTTTTTATACTTTAATCATAATTAAAAGTATAAATCGTTACTTTAAAGATATAAAAGAATATAATATATTAACCGTATTTTGTGTGTTATATTGTTTATTTACATTTTTTGAGTCACCTCTTTCAATACTGAGTATTTTGCTTCCAGTAAATTTTGCATTACTTATATTTGTAATAGGTTCATTTATTTCATTTAATAGGAGAAAAATATATGCTAAAAAAGATAATTAAAAATAATAAGTTTTTATTTACTAAGGCTTTAGAATATAAAGAATTAAAATTAAATAAAAGAATTAATAGTTTAAGCGATGATGAAAAGATAATTCTTGAAGAATTATTTGAAAATGGAGTAGTTGCTATTCCTAATTTTTTTACAGAAGATCAATGCAAAGAGATGATTGAATCATTTGAAAAAATAGATGAAAAATATTCAAAATATTACCAAAATGATAAAAGAATATTTGGTATAGAAAAGCTAAGTTTAAGTCATAAAAATTTATTTTTTGAAAACAAAATGTTTAAAAGAATAGGTGAATCATATATTGGTGATGAACTTATATTACAAACAACAATGGCAGCTAAAATAACTGCAAATGATGATGAGAAATATGGCTCAGGAGGCGGTTGGCATAGAGATAGCTTTTCACGACAATTTAAGGCAGTTTCTTATTTAGAGGATGTTTCTATCAATAATGGTCCATTTATGTATATAAAAGGTTCTCATAAGATGGAAAATATTAAAAAAGTTATATATGGTTTAAAAAAACATACACCTGGCAATTATAGATATTCAAATGAAGAAATTGAAGAAATACAAAAAATTTTAAATGAAGAAATCACATATTTTACTGCCCCAAAGGGTAGTTTAATTCTTGTAGATATTAGAGGGATACACACTGGGATGCCAATAAAAGAAGGACATAGATATTCAGTATTCAATTATTATATAGCAAAATCATCTCATCAAAAAAATAATAATATTGAACAATTGGCAAACTATTAGTAAATGATTTTTAAAGATTATATAAATATTAAACCAAATTTAAATATTCCCTTTAGAAATGATATTAATGTATTAAGAGCAATTTCAGTAATTGTTGTAATATTATTTCATTTTGATTTTTACTATTTTAAAGGTGGTTTTGTCGGCGTTGATATATTTTTTGTAATAAGTGGGTATGTTATTACAGTAAGTATATTAAAACAGATAGATAATAATAATTTTAATTTAAAACTTTTTTATCTTAAAAGAGTGTGGAGATTATTTCCTGCTCTTATCTGTGTGTTTTTTCTAACTACAATTTTATCTTTTCTTATATTTTCACCTCTTTATTTAGTTGATTTTGCTAAATCTCTTATTTCATCAATTTTTAGTATTTCTAATTTCTTTTTTTGGAATTCATCAGGTTATTTTGAAACCGCAGGAAATTTTAAACCTCTTTTACATACTTGGTCTTTGGCAGTTGAAGAGCAATTTTATTTAATCTGGCCATTAATTTTAATAATATTTTTTAAAGTTATAAAAAAGTCATTTTTATTTTTTTTAGTATTTTTTAGTATTAGTTTTTCATTAGTATATTTTTCACTTGATGGGAAGTTGTTTTTTTTTAATTTTGATGCAAATTCAACAGTATTTTATCTTTTGCCATTTAGAATATTTGAATTTACTATTGGAGCCTTACTTATTTATGTTAGGCCAATAAAAAATGGATTTTTTTCAGAAATATTAGCTTTAATATCTATTATATTTATTTTTTGTAGTGTTTATTTCTTGTCTGGTAATTTAGTTAACCCTAATATATATACCTTGATACCACTATTAGGTGTGTTTTTATTTCTTATAACAGAAAAAACAAAAATACATATATTATTAGAGAATAAGGTTATATTATTTATTGGAACTATAAGTTATTCTTTATATTTAGTTCATTGGCCAATTTTTGTATTTTTAAATTATTACAATCCGATTCATATTCCTTTATTGTATAAGTTCTTTTCAATAGTTATTATATTTTTATTTAGTATTTTATTATTTAATTATGTAGAAAATAAATATAGACATTTTTATAAAATAAATAAAAATAGAAAAAAATATTTAATAATACCTTTATTCTTACTTTTAATAGGTTTTTTAGGTATTATTTCTGATGGTTTAAAATTAAGAATTTCTCCTGATTCTCAAAATATTTATGAATATGCATTAAAGTATAAAAGTGCAATTATAAAAAATGTTCCAAACAATAATAAAATATTGTTATTAGGTGAGAGTCATTCTACACATTTTATAAATTTATTAAGAAATTATTTTCAAGAAAAAGATTTTGAAATTGTTCATTATTCTACATCTGGATGTATTCCTTTACCTGACACATTTATTTTAAATGATAAAAACAATTTTAGATTTGAAAATAGACAAAAAAATTGTTTAAAATTTACAAATTTTGATAAACTATTTAATCTAATAAAAGCTTATGATGCTGTCATTTTATCTGCAAGATGGTCTTTATATTTAGAGGATAATTTAGATACGAAAGAAGCTAATAGTGCTATATTTTATTTATCTGATGAAGATAGTTTGAAAAAAAATATTATTAATGTATTAAATTCAAAAGAAATTTTTAAAAAGAAATTAAATTTATTGATAGAAAAATTGAATGCAATTAATATTCCTGTATTAATAATGGGACAAGTACCACCATTAGGATATGATTTAATTGATTGTTTAACAAGACCAATATTAAGTAAATATGAATGTAAACCATATTTCTCTAAATTTCAAGTAGAAAATAGATTATCTTTTTCTAATGGTATTTTTAATGAATTAGAGATTAAATATAAAAATGTTAAATTTATTAACTCTTTTGAATTGTTGTGCAAAACTAATAATGATTATTGTCCTATTAAATGGAATAATATTTATTTATATAGAGATGATGACCATCTTAATATGAAAGCTTCTCAAGAGATACTTCCATTATATAAAAGTGAATTAGATCAATTTTTAAAACTTATTAAACAAAGGAAAAATATTGAATGAATTAGTTTCTATTATTACCCCATCTTATAAATCGGAAAAATTTATAAAAAAAACTATTGAATCAGTTATTCTTCAAACTTATCAAAATTGGGAAATGTTAATAGTTGATGACTGTTCTCCTGATAATTCAAATAAGATTATTGAAAATTATGTAAGTAAAGATTGTAGAATAAAAATAATTAAACTTAATAATAGTTCTGGTCCTGCAATTGCAAGAAATAAGGCTATAGAAAATGCAAAAGGTCGTTTTATTGCATTTTTAGATGCTGATGACGTATGGTTACCTCAGAAACTTGAAAAGCAAATTAAATTTATGATTGAAAAACAAATAGAATTTTCATTTACTGAATATATTAAAATAGATGAAAATAATAAAGAAATAAGTGGAGTAATAAGTAGACCTGAAAAAGTAAATTATAAAAAGATGTTAAAAAGCAATTTTATTCCTTGCTTAACTGCAATTTATGATACTAAAAAATTAGGAAAAGTTTATATGCCTTTGATATTAAAAAGACAAGATTATGGTCTGTGGTTAAAAATATTAAAAAAAATCGAATATGCATATGCATTAAATGAGCCTTTGGCTTTATATAGAATACACTCTAATTCAGTCTCAAGTAATAAATTTATTGCAGCTTATTATGTATGGAAACTTTTTAGAGAAGAAGAAAAATTAAATTTATTTAAAGCAAGTTACTATTTTATTAATTATATGGTAATTAGCTATTTTAAATTTCTAAAATAATTAAGTATTTTAGAAATGTTATTCAATTCCTATGAATTTATATTTGCATTTTTACCAATAACATTTTTTATCTATTTTTATCTAAATAGTAAAAGATTAACGGAAGCATCAAAAGGGTTTTTGGTATTAAGTTCTTTGTTTTTCTATTCTTGGTGGAATATAGCATACTTGCCACTTATACTAATAAGTATGCTTTTTAATTATGTAGTAGGGAATATACTTTCAAAAAATAATGAAGATAATACAAGAGGATTAAATAAGACATTT
>Ga0193953_1001098_pt1 | contig 13098 bp, 14 predicted proteins | sample BB_4_MG_FD_140325 | JGI IMG/M metagenome (GOLD analysis project Ga0193953, IMG submission 140325) | Microbial mat bacterial communities from the Broadkill River, Lewes, Delaware, United States - BB_4_MG | ecosystem: Environmental > Aquatic > Freshwater > River > Microbial mats | place: USA... | reverse complement strand
TTGCTCATCAGTGGAGACAGCCACTCTCTGAGCTTTCATCAATTTTGATGAATATAAAATTTAAACATAGTCTAGGAGCACTAGATGAAAATACAATGCAAAAAAAATTAGATGAAGCTGATAAAGTTTTAGAATATATGTCTCATACTATTGATGATTTTAGAAATTTTTTTATGCCAGTCAAAGAAAGAGAAGTGTTTTATTTATATAATGTGATAAATTCCATTATGACTATTATTTCAAGTAGTTTAGAAAATAATAAGATAAAAGTTATAATAAAAATAGATAAAAATATAAAAATAAATACTTATTTAAATGAATACCAGCAAGTTGTATTAAATATTATGAAAAATGCCAAAGATGTATTAATTGATAAAAATATTAAAAATGCATGGATTGAGATAAATGCATACGAAGATAATAAATTTATTATTTTAGCTATTGAAGATAATGGTGGTGGGATTATAACTAAACCAAAAAATAAAATTTTTGAACCTTATTTTACCACAAAATCACAAGCTGATGGGACAGGAATAGGGCTCTATATGTCAAAAATAATCATAGATAAAAATATGAATGGAAAATTAAAAGTAAACAATACTAAAAATGGAGCAAAGTTTACAGTTTATATTCCAAAATAAAAAAAGGGCTAATTTTTAGTGAGCCCTTTTTTTTATAAATTTACATTATTCTCATCCACCATACATTAGGTTAGGTAACCAAAGTGCGATTTCTGGGATATAAGTTACAAGCATTAAACCTGTAAATATAGTCATAGTCCATGGGAATGCTGCAACAATTACATCTTTTATAGACATACCTGTTAGTCCTGAAGTTACGAATAGATTCAACCCTACTGGGGGTGACACCATACCTAGCTCCATATTTATAGTTACAACGATACCAAAATGAATTGGGTCAATCCCAAGTGCAATAGCAACAGGAAGTAACAATGGAACCATAATCATAATAATTGCAGATGGTTCCATAAAAGACCCAGCAATAATTAGTAATATATTCACCATAATTAAGAACATATATTTATCTACATTTGCTTCAATTAAAGCATTTGTAATCCCTTGTGGAATATTTTCAATTGTTAAAAAATGAGCAAATAACATAGCATTTGCAATAATAAACATAATCATTGCAGTTGTTTTTGCAGACTCTAAAGATACATTAAACATATCTTTTAGATTAATATCTTTATAAACGAATACTGAAATAATAAAAGCCCAAACTGCTGCAACAGCTGCTGCTTCTGTTGGAGTAAATATACCACCATAAATACCACCAATAACAATAACAATTGTCATAAGTCCCCAAGATGCATCTTTCATTTTTGATAATCGCTCTTTAAATGGAGCAGGTTTAGTTCTTTTAAAACCAAGTCTCACAGCACCAATATAAGTAACAATCATCATCATAAGACCAAGCATAATTCCAGGAACTACACCTGCCATAAATAATCGACCAATAGAAACTTCAGCAGTTACACCAAATACGATTAATACAATCGATGGTGGAATCAAAATACCTAAAGAACCAGCCGTAGCAATTGTACCAACAGCATATTTTTTAGGATATCCAGCTTGCATAATAGCTCCAAACATAATAGAACCAATCGCAACAACAGTAGCTGGAGAACTTCCTGAAACAGCTGCAAATATAATAGATGCAAAAATAGCAGAAATAGGTAATCCACCCGGTAGATGTCCTACGATAGATTTTGCAAACTCTATAATTCTCGTAGCTGCTGATCCTTTAGAGAGTAAATTACCCGCTAAAATAAACATAGGAATTGCCATTAATGAATAATGCTCAATTTTCTCAAACATCATAGATGATACTTCAATAGGTGAAATATCAGTAAATAACATCATTGTTGTAAAAGTTGCAACACCTAAACAAACTGCAATTGGACTTCCTAAAATTACAAGAAAAAGGAATATACCAAATAGTACTGTAACACTCATAGCATCCCTCCTGTTTTCTTTTCTACTTCTTTTACCATATCATTTAACTCTTTTACATGTTCATTTGAATTGTCTTTTGAACCAATTCCCATACCTGCTAGTACTTGCTCTGCTTCGCTTTCTGCAACTACTTCATCATGAGGTGTTTTTACAATCTGCACGATTTTTTCACCAACTCTATATGCTGCAAATGCGAATGAAACAGGTATAACTAAATAGATAATCCACATAGGCATATCCCATAAATCAATTGATCTTTCATCTATTTCATGTACTAATAATAAGTATTCATAGCCATAGTAAGAAACTGCTAATAAAAATACAATTGTTATTGTATGTGAGAGTAAAAGCATAATTTTCGCTATTTTAGATGGCATAATATCTAAAACGATAGTTACTGCTATATGAGCATCTTTTTTGAAACAGTATGCAGCCCCAAAAAAAGCACTCCAAAGAAATAAAAATATTGTAAGTTCAGTCGCCCATACAAGTGATGCATCAAAAGCATACCTAGCTACAACATTTGTAAACGCAACAGCAACACCGGCTGTGATACCGAATGCTGCGATTGATTGATTTATAAAACCTATAGTTTTACTTATAAGACTAAACATAATATATTACTTCGTCGCTATTGTTTTCTCAATTAAATCTTTACCGATTTTTCTTTTATTGTAAAATTTAGGATATATTTTACTTACAGATTCTCTCCATGCTTGTTTCTCTTCATCTGTTAAATTATAAATTTCAATCTTACCAGTTTTATGAGCATATTCTTTGATTAATTTTAATTGTGAATCATTTAATTCTTTCGCATATTCTCTCTCTTTTTGAGTTGCTTCATTCATTGCTTGCGTTACATCTCTTTGTAAATCTTCAGGTAAAGACTTCCAGAATTTTTTAGACATAACTACTAAATATCCTAAGTAACCATGATCTGAAATAGAAAGATACTTTTGAACTTCGTGGAATTTTTTTGTATAAATATTTGATACTGGATTTTCAGCCGCATCAATCACCCCTTGTTGTAATCCTGAATATACTTCAGAAAAAGGCATCATTTGTGGGTTAGCACCAACTGCATGAAACTGTGCTTCAAGAACTTTAGAAGACATAATTCTAAATTTTTGACCTTTAGCATCTTTGGGAGTTTTAATTAATTTTTTATTTGAAGATAATTGTTTAAATCCATTATCCCAGTAATTTAATGCTACGATTCCTTTAGCTGTTACCATAGCTTTAAGTTTACTACCTACAATTCCGTCTTGAACTCTATGTAAGTGATCTAAATCTTTAAAAATAAATGGTAAATCAAATAATGCTAATTGAGGTACAATTTTACCAAATTTAGAAAAACTAGGTGCTGCCATTTGAACAGAGTTTAATCTAATTGCTTTTAAAACGGCATTGTCTTTGTAAAGTTGAGATGAAGGATATACTTGAACATCAATTCTTCCCCCAGATAACTCTTCTAATCTTTTTTCAAAAAAGTCTGCTGCTTTTCCTTTTGGTGTATTTGAACTCACTACATGTGAAAACTTAAGCGTATAATCCGCTGCCATACCTGATGTAGCTACAACTGCAGCTGCCAATGTACTTAAAACTAATTTTTTCATTTTGTTCTCCTTGAATTTGTATATAAAAAAGTATAGTTAAAAGTTATGTATCAATTATGTATATATTTCAAAATTTATTTTTTTTATGAAAGTTGTGTATATTGAGAAAAATTATTTGATTTTTTGAGAAAATCCAAGCTTTACTTCGTAGACTTCATCGGACATCTTTGCTATTTTTTGACCTATGATACCAGTTGTGTCGACGAATTTTCTACTGATTTTATCTAGTGGAATTACACCACTATTTACATCATTTAGGACAAAAATGATATTTGAGTTTCGTTTTTTGAGTTTTTTTAATTGTTTTAATAGCACTTTTAAATCATTATCTATATTATTTAAAATCCACATAGAGATACAGTCTATTAAATATGTTTCATCATCTTTGATAACTTTAGGTAGATTTTTTATCTCTTCGATAGTAGAAAAATTATTTTTACGCTGTTTTTTGTGATTTTTGACTCGATTTTTCATCTCTTCATCAAAGTAACTATCATCATAAGTAGCTATATAAAAAGGTTTCTTTTTCGTTTTTTTAGCAAGTTGTATAGCTTTTTTTTCGGCTAGTTTTGACTTACCACTTTTTTGCCCACCAAAATATAATATGAACATGTTATTTTAAAAACTCTTCTACTTTTTTTGTAATATTCTCTTTTGATAGACCATTTATCATACCGTAAACCAAAGCTGCTCCAGCACCTACACCTTCTTTTGCTTCACCTTCATCATAGAGTTTTAAAGCAGGATGACTTGAGGCAGAAAAGTTAAAATCTGCATAATAACTATTAATAGAAAAGTTACACATATCCAATAGTTTTTTAATATCACTATTTTCATCATTTGCTATCCATGAAGTAGTTGCTAGTGCTAAATTTGAAGTTTCTATTTCACCTTGCATCACTTCTAAAATTTTATTTACTACTAATAAGACACAAGCCATTTGTGTTCCACCTGCTAAAATAGTTGGTATTTTATTATTGAGTCCTAAAATAAATCCAGCATTAAAAATAATCATATTATCCGATACACTGCTTAGTATTTTAAATATATCATCATTTTTATCGATATTATTTAAAGCATCTTGTATTGTTGTTTCTCGTATATCATTTGGGACATTTTTAAAACTACTACTAAAGGCATTTTCACAATTATATCCAAGCGCCAATGCTGTAGCTTTTGCTGTAGTTGTTCCACTAGGAACTGACTCAGCTAAAATAATATAATCATTTTTACAAACATAGTTTTGACCAAACTCAATACCTTTTTGAAAAATAGTTTGAGCATCTATATTTGCACCAGTTTTTATACTATCACTAGACTTTATGTCAAAGTCGTGTAATTTAAAATAGTTTACTCGTGGACGTTGTTTTAATCCAAGATTTAATAATTCTATATCTGAAAAAGGATTTAGTAAATGAACTGCACGAGTAATAAGTGCAGGTGTTGGTACACCTTTTGGTGTCTTTGCAACATTATCTAAGCTTCGAACCTCTCCTGTTGTTAAAAACTCACTATCAAGTGTTGGAGTTAGGTATATTTGTCCAGGTATCCCTGCTTGTGTGATACCGTTTATTTCTGCTGTTTTTGTATTGGATAGGGCTAACATAAATGTAGCTCTTTTACCTCTTAATGATTCAATAAAATCTACATTTCCAGTGATGTTTTTAATCATTTTATTCCTTTAAAATATTATTTGTAATAGTACCAAAATAAAGACTATAAATATATCAAATCGAACTCTTAATTTTAAAGAATTTAAAATATCGTCTTTTGATATATCTTCACTTCCTTCACTATAATTTGCTTTGTGTTTTATTTTTCCAAAATAAGAAGTATCTCCACCAAGTTTGACACCTATACTAAAACCTAAAGCACTTATGGGATACCCTGCATTTGGACTTTCGTGAAGTTTTCCATACGAAAATATTTTTTTTATAATACTTATTTTCCAAAAGAGTAGGGCAATAATAATTGCAGTTAAACGAGCAGGAATATAATTAACCACATCATCTAAAATAGCAGGAAACTTACCAAACTTTTCATATCTTTCATTTCTATATCCCACCATAGAATCTAAAGTATTGATAGCTTTATATAAAAACAATCCAACGATTCCAAAACAAAAAAGATAAAAAAGTGGTGCAACGATGCCATCACTAAAGTTTTCTCCATAGGTTTCAATAGCAGCTTTATTTATATCACTAGGAGTAGAATCTTTCGTGTCGCGACTTACAAGATACTTTATATTTTGCGGATTTTGAACTATATCTTTTACACTATCATATAACATTTTAGAAGCTATTCCAGTTGAAGCTATAATAGCAAGTATATAAATATTTGATATAAAATATGTAATAGAATACGTTACATAAAAAACAATAAACAGCAAAGACAAAGTTAAAAAAGTACCACGTAAAATAGAGTCTTTATAAAACTTATTTTCAAAGTATTTAATAAAATCCCCCATATATACTACAGGATGTTTTATATAATTATTGTATTTAAACTCACCAAAAACTCTATCTATAAGGTAAGCTACTAAAGTAAGTGTTATGTACATATACTTTTCAATGCCTCTTTTAGTTTATCAAGATTTTTAGTACTTTTTACAGCAATTCGTACAAACTCTTCATCTAAGAAGTCAAAATTTGAACAGTCTCGTATCATGATTTTATAGGGTTTAAGTAACTCTTGAAACTCTTGTGCTTTTATGTTTTTAAGCTGTACTAAAACAAAGTTTGCTGAAGAGTCAAATATTTGATTTGTATATTTAAACTCTTTTAAAATTTTAACTAAGTATTCTTTATTTGTGATATTTACAGCTTTTGATATTTTTGGAAATTTTTCATCTTTTAAAACTTCATTTACATAAGCCATATCCAGTTCAGATATTTTCCACATAGGTTCATATTTTTTAAGTGCTTCTATATTTTTTGAAGAGGATACTACACTTCCTATTCTCACCCCTGCACAAGAGTAAAATTTTGTTAGTGATTTTAAGATAAACAGTTTATCATATTTTTTGATATATTCTAAACAAGATTTTTGCATAGAAAATTCTATAAATGATTCATCTATTAAAATTGTACAGTTCTTTTCCATCCATTTTGAAAGTAGGGCATCTATATCATAAAAACTGCCATCAGGAGTGCTAGGATTTACAAATACTACTAAAGAGTTAGGCTCTACTTCCTTATCAAGATCTACAAAGCGATTTACAAGTTCTAATTGATAGTCAAAAGTAACAGCTGCTTTTTTGTACTCTAAATATGCAGGAGAATAGAGATAACACAAACGAGTATCAAAAAAACGAAATAAAGAAAAAATAGCAGAACTAGCACCATTAAAGAGTTCGAGTTCAGTATCTTGTATACTATATAAATTTGCGATGTTTTTATACAGTTCATCATAAGTAGGGTATGAAGAGATATTGATCTTATTAAAATCAATATTTTTGTCAGGTTGTATAAAATTTATATTTGAAGATAAGTCTATCACCTCAGATATTTCACATCCTAGCTCTAATGCAAATCCTTTGACATCTCCACCATGTGTAAAATTCATAAATTTTCCAACCTTTTTAATAACTCTTTATAGTTTCTATTGTTTAAATATCTAGTTGTCGTATAATACAACAGTGCATATTTAACATACTCCAAAAAACTAGAATATGTAATCTCTAAAACATAAGTATCCAATAGCATTTGAGTTTTTTCTTTATTTAGCGTATCATTTTCAAAACACCAAGATATAGTTACAACAGCTAATTCAAAAATAAAATCACCCCTGCAAGCCTCTATAAAATCATATACGCCACTTAACTTATCATCTTTAAATTTTGCATTATCACAAAAAAGATCTCCATGTATCATGCCATCATTTTTTAACTCACAATGAATAGTATTGAAATATTCTAATAGTCTTAGATTATTTGTCTGAATGATTAATTTATTTAAATACTTTTTTTCATATATCTTTGTATTTGTAGAGAATATATTTTTTGATATATTATGAAACTTTTTTAAAAATAGGGCGATTTGTTTGATATGATATAAACTAGGAGTATATTTTGTTTCGCCATCTATTTGCGTATAGAAAGCTAAAATATAATTATCTTTTTGAACTATGTCTAGTAACTTTGGTACTAAAATATCATTTAGCTGATTTAAAAGCTTTTGTTCATTTAAAAGAGAATTTAATTCATCACTATTTACTATTTTTAGGACATATTCATCATCTAACAAATAGACACTATGACTTACACCATCGGTAGTTTCTATAAGATTATAAGATTGATACTTTAAAGGAAGTTCCTCTTTTGTAACTCTTTGCTTAACGCCCATTATTCTTTTCTAATAGATGAAAATAACTATGCCCTATATAGATGATATAAAAAATAGAGATAAAAAAGGCAACAAAAGGGATCAAAGAAACTGCATATAAAAGTAAAGTTTTTGTTCTAAATGATGACTTATTAAAATAATATAAGTGTTTAAACTTTTCATGTGACATGATATTTGCACTCACGTCATAGTTCAGCATTTTATGAAAAAGATAATAAAAAGGTAAATTAATAGCGATGATATTTACAACTGGAATAAAATAAAAAGGTATAAACACAATAAGTAAAAGTAACATTACTAAAGTAGTTTTGAGTAGTTTAAATATACTCCCCATGATAGTATCATATCCCTCTTCAAGCTCTAATTGAGAATAGTGTCTTTTATGAACAGTATGTAAAATAGTTGGTGTTAAAAATCCTACAATAATAAGTGATGTAAAGATACTCAAATACCCTATAGCAAATAATCCAACAGTATATACTAAAAAGCTCACTATCCAAGATGTTACAGTATATCTTAGTAAAAAGTCTATGATAGAACTTCCTGTATATGTCTCATTTGTGCTAGTTTCGTTTACGACACCATTTTCCACCATTGTTTGGTGTTGTTGGATTTGAATTTGTGTATTTTCTAAGCTTGATAGTCCCATATCTGCTATAGCATAAAACATAATCATCATCACTAAAAAACTACCAATCAATGGAAATACTATCAGTTTTAACATATCTTTTGTAAAATAATCTTTTACACTTAATTCAAATAATTTCATAATTATTTTTTCCCTTTATCATCGTATATTAAAAATTGTTCTAAGTCTTTTATAAATTCTGGCGAGAGTGTATCCCATATAGCTTCTATTTTAGCTAATCTTTTAGTGTGTCCTCTTTTTTGAGAATTACTTCTATCTCGTATAAGATAATGATAACGAATCATATCTTTTGACCAGTCACTCAAAATTGGCCAGTTTTTAACAATTTGGTAACTTTTTTCTTCATGGTCAGTAAAAGAGTACTCTTTTGTAATAAAATCTTTTTCTTTTCTATATGCAACGATAGGTTTCCCTAAATCGTGAAAAAATGCTGTTGCTATAAACTTGTAGTCTTTTGCTTTTATTACTTGATAGACCACCTTTAAAGTATGTATAAATACACCATGTCTATGCCATTTATTTTGTTTGAAAAGTAATGTTTCCCAAAATGCTTTTGAGAAAAATGAGTTGTTTATCTCCATGATACTACTTTCTTTTTCTTTTTCTTTTTTTCCCATTTTAGGGTTTCTAATTCAGGGCTGTCTAAAAACTCTTTTGGATAACCTACACATAAATATCCTACAAGTTTGTATTTATCACTCACGTTTAAAGTTTTTCGTACTTTCTTGTGGTTTATTATACTGACCCAACCTATACCTATATTTAAAGATCTCGCCATAAGCCACATATTTTGTATGGCACATACTACACTATACTCACCCATTTTTTTGGAGCTCGTTTGTCCTAGGACTTTTTTTGTAGGTTTTTTATAAAAAACAGCTATATTTATAGGCGTTTCTTTGATACCTTCAAGTTTGAGCGTATTGTACAACTCTTTATCTTTAAAATGTTTCTTACTTTTATCATAAGCTTTGTTAAAATTCTTATAAACTTTTTGTTTAATTTTCTCATCTTTGATCACTAAAAACTTCCAAGGCTGAGAAAATCCCACAGATGGTGCATTTAAACCAGCATCTAATATAGCAGAGATATATCTCTTTTTTATCGTTTTTGATAAAAAGTTATTACCTCGGACATCTCTACGTGAGATGATGATGTTATTTAGTGTCTTTGTTTGTTTTTTTTTGAATTTCAAGTTCATTTAATCCTATTATTTATCAATATTTAAATCAAACCACTCTTTAGGAATATCTTCACTTGATTTATTTACCACAAAAATCATTGTAGCAACCATCGCTCTTGAGCTAGTATCTCCACCAGCTTTTGCATTTTGAATTAGAAGTTCTTTTAAGTTTTTTGGATATTTTGTTAAAAGGTGGATGATTCCACTAAATCCTTCTTCAACTCCACAAGCAGGTCCAAAGTTTCGTATAGCGTCAAATGTATTTTCACTTTTTGAGGCTATTCCTTTGTCTACAGAATCGATGATAAATGCATTAAAAGCATTTTTTAATGAAGATATCTCTTGTGCTATATTTTTACCTTCACTTACTCTAAAAAGTAATCTTGCAAAAAAGATAGCTGATTCGATAACGTTTACAGAGTTATGGGATAGTTTTACAAAAGCTTCCACATGAGATATAAATTCATCTTCATTTTGTGAGATCAAAAGTAGGGGTGTTATTCTCCCTATAACTGAAAAATCATCAGAATTAGAACCACTATTATTTCCAGCTTCTATATTTGCCAAAGTGTTTCTTGTAGCTCCATCTATATAGCCATCATAAGTAGTCATTTTTTCTTGCCAAAATGTTAGATAATTCGATGGTTCAAAGGTATTGTTATCTTGAACATACTCATCTAACCACTGCAGTTGATCTCCTATATGAGTAAAATCTCCTGCTTTTTTACCTTTATGCCACATAGCTTGTGGTGCATTTAATCTTTCCCAGTTTATAGGAAGTTCAAGAAGTTGAGTTTTATCATACACCCAATGAGAACCTAAACTATAAGAATCTGAGATTTTTACAGCTGATATGATTTCATTTGACTTTTCTTTAGTAAACATGATATTTCCTTTTTTCTATATTATAGCTTAGAATTTATCTTTTAACAGTTTAACATTATTTCTAAACATAGTATGCAGGTATGTCCCAAAAACATTTTTATTTTCGTTTTGCCAGCTTCCTACTTTACCCATACCATTTGGTTTTTTTGAAAGTACATCAAAACCATTTGAATCATCTATTGCTTTACTATAATGAAAACTATGCCCTTTGATATTTTGTTCATTATAATAATATCCAAGTCGCGTAAACTTTGGAGTTAATGTAAATGAAACATCAAGTAATCCACTCATCTCTTTTTCATCGATATATTTTCCTAGATATATAAGCCCAGCACATTCAGCATAAATTTTTTTGGTTTTTGCATGAGTTATAAGAGAGTTTTTAAAATTTGTAGAGTCTTTGATATTTTCATACGCTTTTTTAGTTTCTACATATCCACCACAAATATATACAACATCACAATCAGCTGGTACACTTTCATCTTTTGTAGGGTTTATGATACTAACAGTTTGGAAAGTTTGTTGTAAAAACTGTAAGTTATCATAGTATAGAAATGAAAAGTTTTCATCAGTTACTATTGCTAAATGTTTGTTTTGTTTTTCTATTTCTTCAAAAGGGTAGTTTTTGTTTTCAAGAGTTTTTTTTCGTATAGAAAAACTCTCCAATAAATCTAAGTCAATATTTTCTAAAACATCTTTGCTGATAGTTTCTATCTTTGATAAATCATCTAAATCAAGCCCTAGGTGTGTATCACTTAAACTGGTTAACTCTTTTTTAATCCAGCCTAAAACGATGATATTTGGATGGTCTTTTTGGATGATATTTTGTATAAGTGTAAAGTGCATAGCAGATGATACATGGTTTAATACAACTGCTTTGATAGTGTTGTCATTTTTATAGCTCAGTAATCCCTTTAAAACGGCACTTATTGTTATATATGAACCTTTACAATCTAAAAGTAAAACAGTAGGAACATCTAAAAGTTTAGATACACTGTAGGCACTACATCCTTTATCATCTCCATCATAAAAGCCCATAACACCTTCCAAAATAGATACTTTTTTAGTACTATAATGATTATACATCCATTTTACTTGTGGCTCATTCATAATAAAGCTATCAAGATTTACACTAGGAGTCCCACAAACTTGTTTATGAAATTGAGGATCAATATAATCAGGACCAATTTTAAAAGGTCTTACAGACCCTTTAAAGTGATACAGTAAAGCAGTGGTAAGTATCGTTTTGCCACTATTTGAGGATGTTCCACTAATACAGAGATTTAACATTTATCTTTTTTGACCATCCAAGTCATACTTATTTAGATACCCTCTAGGCGTAAGAACTTTACCATTTTTTGTAAGTTTTGCATTTGAGTTACAAATCATAATAAGTGTTGACATAGTAACTTGTGGGTGTTCTATATCTTGATCTATTAAATCTTGTGCTGTAGTGATAGTGATTTGCTCTTTTGGTCTACCTACATTTGAAGCAATGATTGCGATTCTATCTTGATATCCATTCTCTAAGGCTCTCATAAAATTTTGGTAAGGTAAAATTCTTTTTTTAGATTTTGGATTGTAAATACCCATCACAAAATCACAGTCTAAAGCAGCTTTTACTCTTTTATCGATTAGGTTAATATCAGTTAGTCTATCTGATAATGATATTATAGAAAAATCTTGTGATACAGGAGCACCAGCTTTAGAAGCAGCTGCTAAAAATGAAGTAACTCCAGGAAGCGAAATAACTTCAATTTCTCCCCATAAATCTCTCTCTTCCATTAGTTCAGTTACTAAAGTTGCCATACCATATACATTTACATCACCATTAGAAAAAATACAAGTAGTTTTTCCTACTTTTGCATAATCAATAGCTTGTCCACAACGTGCAATCTCATGAGTCATACCAGATGTAAATAACTCTTTTCCTTCGATTAAACTTGCTAATTCTTTTGCGTATTTACTATATGATACTACTACTTCACACTCATCAATTGCTTTTAAAGCTTCAGGAGTGATATAGCTAGTACCACCAGCTCCTGTTGATACGATATATAATTTTTTTGCCATTTTTTATCCTTTATACAGCTGCTGCTATTGTTATTTTTTTATCATATACTTCTTTGTTTATGATAAGTTCTTTATATTTAGAGATAAGAACACTTGATGGTTCTGCTACACCCTTAAGTCCAAAAAACTTTGTAGATGCTGATGGAGAAAATTCACCTTGAAGGTTATTGATTTCTGATTCATTATAAAACTTGATATCAAAGTTATATTTTTTTGCGAACTCTAAAAGACCTTTTTCATCTGCTTTTGCTTCAAAAGATGCAATGTTTTCTATTTGTTCTATTTTTAATTTTTTTGACTCTAAAAAAGATAAAAATGCTTTTTCAATATCTTCAAAACTAGTATCACGATTACAACCCATCCCTAAAAATAC
>Ga0193953_1001096_pt1 | contig 13131 bp, 12 predicted proteins | sample BB_4_MG_FD_140325 | JGI IMG/M metagenome (GOLD analysis project Ga0193953, IMG submission 140325) | Microbial mat bacterial communities from the Broadkill River, Lewes, Delaware, United States - BB_4_MG | ecosystem: Environmental > Aquatic > Freshwater > River > Microbial mats | place: USA... | reverse complement strand
TGGATACGGCCGCCAGCTTGGCAATTAGCTGCATGGCACTGATTGCACTGTCCAAACCTTCAAGGGTGGCGTTGATCTCGTCCTGTTCCTTGTTGGCCTGTTCCAACACGGCTTCTGACTGACTTTTTACCTGAATGGATGTCGTGTTGACTTCTCTAGTCACCTGACTGACCTCCAGCAGTACCTTCTCGATAGACTGGGTCAACTGGTTGATGGAGTCGGCAACGGCACCGGTGATATCTTCTGCCACCGGGACGCGCACGGTGAGGTCTTTCTGACTGATTTTGAAAACGTTTTGAATCAGCTCGATGATCGAGTTGTTCAGCTTCTTGTTCTCATCTGCCTGCTTGCTCAGTGCCGCCTCTTTCTCGTCGAGCAGCATGTCCAGTACTGTGGCCATCTGGCCCAGCTCGTCGCGGCTGCTCAGTCTAGTACGAGCTTCTGTATCACCACCACGCACGGCATCCACGGTTTTCTGAATGCGTTCAACTGGATCGATAACGCCGTACTTGGCGATCGCCAAGGCGATCGCCAAGGCCAGCCCCAGAATGACGAGGGAAGCGAAAAACAGTTTGATCATGTCGGCCGTAGCGGCATTGCGTGCGTCACTGTCCTCATCGGCATACGTAGACGACAACAACTGTAATTGCTCGGTAACCTTACGCAAGTCTACCAGCAGCTGGCTGAAGGTCTGCTGCAACATGGCCACTTCGGTTCCTGGTGTCGGCGTGCGCAGATCAATCTTTTTCAGGGTGGCGATTTTATCGGACAGACCGAAGTGATCCAGGTGCTGCTGGATGGCTTGACGGTCTTGGCCGGAACGCAGGCGCGGCAGCATGGCCAACAGCTCGGCGTTCAGCGTGGTCGCCGAAATCAAAAATCTTTTCAGCGTGTCTTGGCTGGGGGAGAGGCGTGCGTCGGTCAAGGCAACCTGGGCATCAGCCAGCGACTGGTCCAGATGACCGGCATCCTGCGCCAATTGACGTGTCTCACGACTGACAATCTGAGCACGTTCGTCGATCAGAATGGTCTGATAATAGGCGATGGCGATTGATGTGATGCCGATGATCAGCAGAACGCCGGCGACAGCGAACTTGATCCCCATGCGAAGGTTTTGCAGTTCCCAAAAGAGCGGCATGGTGAGTCCCTCACGAATTGTCTTGCACTTCGGCTTTCGCCACAGGCTGATGGAAGTTGTGTTTTAGGTGGTTCAGGAGAGCGGCATGGTCGATTTCCAGCCAGGTCTGCTTTTGACTGCGATAGCCGACACGGGCAAAGTCTGACAAGACCGAGTAGTGGGCAGGAGGCAGTTGCTCCAAAGAGTCGGGGGCCGTCAACACGCTGGGGAACTGATCAAGCAGCACGCCGGCGGTGTGTGGCTGGTTTCCGAACAGCAGAATATAAAAGCCTTTCCGTCTGTCGACGGGAGAATCGGTCAGCCATTGCTGCAGGTCATATACCGGCACCGTGTGGCCACGGTTGTTGATAAAGCCGGCAAACCAGGCCGGAGTATCAGGTATGGCACAGACCTGCGTCGATGATGCCAATTCAGAAAACACGTCAGCGGCCAGCATCAGAGGCTGATCGCCGATTATGAAACCGTGTCTGACCTCGGGGTAATCCTGAGGATCTTCCGTGGTCGGTTCCTGAGAGGGCTGCATGGAGGAAAGCAGCCCCTCGCTGAAGTCCAGACGAATGTCCGTATCAGCCATATGCCTTGACCTGGTCCAGAATATCCTGCTCCGAGAAGGGTTTGGCCACGACTGCGCTGGCGCCTTGGAGCTGTGCCCAGACGCGATCTGCATCTTCATGCTTGCTGGATACAATAATGACTGGAATGTTTTTGGTAGCGTCCCCGTTGGTGATCTGCCGGCACGCGGAAAAACCATCGACGCCGGGCATCACAATATCCATGAAAATGAGGTCGGGGTGTTCTTGTTCTGCCAAGCTGACGCCCTGTTCTCCATCGGAGGCTACGAATAGCTCAGCTTCCGTTTGGCGCAGGATATCGCACAGACGCTGCTGATGAATCGGATCATCTTCAACAACCAAAATCTTTTTAACCGACATGGGGTAATACGTCCTTAATGTACTTGATCCCGTTTGGATTGAAACTCACTGACCCAGCGAGTAACACGCTTGATAACCTTCTGGAACTCTTCCGGTTGGATTGGTTTGGTCAGGTAAGTGGAAGAGCCTGCCATGATTCCTTTCACTTCGTCCAGAGGTGAGGTTTTCGACGATAGCATAATAATCGGTGTTTTTTTCAGCTCCGGCATGGCTCGCATGCGGGTGCAGGTTTCGAATCCATCGATGCCCGGCATCATGATATCGAGGAAAATGAAGTCATAGGTGTTAGCCTGGACTTTTTCCAGCGCGCTTTCACCATCGTCCGCAAAGTCCAGATGGATCGTATGCTCCAGCTGGGACAGCTCGTTGGCCAGCACCTGCTGCATGGGATGACTGTCATCCACCACCAGCACGGAGTATTCCATGCCGCAGGCTTCGGCAGCCTTTTGGGCCTGTTGGCGCTGCACTTCAGCGATCTGTGCATCGTACTTGCTGAACGGATTTTCACGTTCTTCGGCCACTTCCGAATCAAGCTCCGCATCGACAGCGTCGGCCGGCTCGCTGACGGTAGCGGGTGCTGCAGGCGTGTCATGAGGTTCGACAGTCATGGCCTGCACAGTGGCTGCTGCTTCAGATTTCGACTCCACGGCAGGCTTGTTGTCCGCATCGGTTACCTCAGCGACGATCGGAGTCGTGTCCGCTTCGGCTGTCGAGTGCTCGGTGGTGTCTGGGGTAGCGGTCTGGTCAGCGGTTTTTGCAGGCTCGGCTACGGCGGCTTCCACGGCTGTGGTGTCGGCGGGAACATCGGTTTCGGCTTGCGTCACTGTTTGGGCCGTGAAGGGCTCGATCGCATCAACGATGCGTAGTACGCGAGACGAAATAAACGGTACTTTCAAGTGAGGGTGGTCACCCGCAGGAGCCGAGCGACCCGCTACCAGCACATGGCTGACAGGAAGTCCGAATCTGTGGGTTTCGCCAAGGGTTTCTTCACCAAAGGCGATAAGCAGATCGGCGTTGTCAGCTTGCTGGACGTCAACCAGTTCATAGGTACGTGTTTTGGATAGGCTGAGGATACGTTGCAGCTTTTTTTGCTGATCAGCCGGGAAGGCGAGAATCCCAATCTTCATACTGTTCCCTGTGGGCGCTGTGCCCAGCTCTAAGCCGAGCCGTTATCAGAATGGCAAGGTATTCAATCAGAAAAACAATGCAGTTAGGTTACGTTTTTAGAGTATTTACCAAGATAAGACAACCGTTTGTAGGGAATTGTTGAGTTTTCCGATTTTGGTGTTGTTTTTGGGTGACATCTTTTGTTTTAGTTATCGAATAAATGTTTGTTCGATAGCTTTTCTGAGGCTGTTGTGGCCTGGTTTTGGGGTGGGTTGTAGAAGGTACTGCAATGGCGATCACGTTTTCGGTTTCGGATGAATAAACAGAGACATGAGCCAGTACTAAGCGCTAACTATTTGATATGTAAATGACAATCAGTGCGGCTGTGAGGCTTGGCAAGGAGCGGGATGGTGGTCTGTGGTTAGGCGAACTGGTAAAAGCAAATTGGCTGGCCATTCAGGGTGGTGAATATGCAGGTGTGCAGAGTATTCAAACGTTTAAATGAAAACAGTGTAGGCCGTCTCGCGGGTTATTTTTCCCGCAACCGGGCAAAGCTGATAATCGACCGGGTATTTGATTTCAGGGCGGGAGATTGGATTTAGCAAGGTAGTGGGGTGGGCGGCAGGCTGGCAATGCAGTGATTATTGGGATCGAGCTACATGGCATTATCATGTGCCCCCCGATGGGGAGTGGGCATTCAGTGGACACTTTCGTCATGACGGTATATCCGAAAGTGTGTAACCCCTTGATGTAAATGGTGGGCCCAGCAGGACTTGAACCTGCGACCAATGGATTATGAGTCCACTGCTCTGACCAACTGAGCTATAGGCCCGGGGAAAGGCGCCAATGATAGCATGTCCTGTCATTGGCGCAATATGATGAAACTAAACGATTATTCGTCGATGAAGGTGCGCAGGTGATCGGAGCGGCTCGGATGACGCAGTTTGCGCAGTGCCTTGGCTTCGATCTGACGGATACGTTCACGGGTAACGTCGAACTGCTTGCCCACTTCCTCAAGGGTGTGGTCGGTGTTCATATCGATACCGAAACGCATGCGCAGGACCTTGGCTTCGCGTGCGGTCAGGCCGGAGAGAATCTCGCGGGTCGCTTCGCGCAGGCCTTCGCCGGTGGCGGTGTCCACCGGTGAGGACAGGGTGGTGTCCTCAATGAAATCGCCCAGGCTGGAATCTTCGTCGTCACCGATCGGGGTCTCCATGGAGATCGGTTCCTTGGCGATCTTCAGCACCTTGCGGATCTTGTCTTCCGGCATTTCCATGCGCTCGGCCAGCTCTTCCGGGGTCGCTTCACGGCCCATCTCCTGCAGCATCTGGCGGGAGATACGGTTGAGCTTGTTGATCGTTTCGATCATGTGTACCGGAATACGGATGGTACGGGCCTGGTCGGCAATAGAGCGGGTGATCGCCTGACGGATCCACCAGGTAGCGTAGGTGGAGAACTTGTAACCACGACGGTATTCAAACTTGTCCACCGCCTTCATCAGGCCGATGTTGCCTTCCTGGATCAGATCGAGGAACTGCAGGCCGCGGTTGGTGTACTTCTTGGCGATGGAAATCACCAGACGCAGGTTGGCCTCAACCATCTCTTTCTTGGCACGGCGGGCACGCGCTTCACCAATGGAGAGGTTGCGGTTCACTTCCTTGATTTCAGCCAGGTTCAAACCGATGCTGTCCTCGATCTGGCGCAGGCGGCGCTGTGCACGCTGCAGATCGGGCAGGCTGCGATTGATAGCGGCGGCATAAGGTTTGCCGCTGTTGGCCAGCTTGTCCAGCCATTCCTGGCTGGTTTCGTTACCCGGGAAAGACTTGATGAATTCCGGACGGGGCATTTTGGCGCGCTGGGTGCAGATACGCATGATGGTGCGTTCCTGCTTGCGAATGTTGGCAACGCAATCACGTACACGCTCGACCAGATGCTCGTAGTAGCGCGGAGACAGTTTGATCGGTGCAAAGGCGTTCGCCAGCGTCATGGCAGCCAGTTCGATCTCGTCTACGGAGGCGTAGCGTTCGATGGACAGGTTCAGGTTGTCCAGTGCTTCCTGAATCAGGCCGAAACGCTGACGGGCCTCTTCGGGGTCCGGACCACGTTCCTTGTCGTCGCTGGAGTCAGAGTCGGAGTTGTTTTCTTCGTCCTCGTCATCATCGCCGTCGTCGCTGTCGTCATCCTCGTCCATATCAACCGGTGCCTCTGTTTCATTCTCGGGCACTTCGGCGTCGGGATCGATATAGCCACTGAAGATATCGCTCAGGCGGCCTTCTTCCTGCAGCACGGTATTGTAGGCTTCAAGAATGATTTCGACGCTGCCGGGGAAGCGGGACAGGGCCATCATGACTTCACGGATGCCTTCCTCGATACGCTTGGCGATGTCGATTTCGCCTTCTCGGGTCAGCAGTTCGACGGTGCCCATCTCGCGCATGTACATGCGCACCGGGTCGGTAGTGCGACCGGCATCGGATTCTACGGCAGCCAGTGCGGCAACGGCTTCCTCATCGGCCTCGTCGCCGGAGTCGCCGCCGGTCAGCAACAGGTCTTCGGCATCGGGCGCCTCTTCAGCAACACGAATACCCATGTCATTGATCATGCGAATGATATCTTCGACCTGATCGGGGTCGGCAATATCTTCCGGCAGATGATCGTTAACCTCGGCGTAAGTAAGATAGCCCTGCTCTTTACCTCGGGCGATCAGTTCCTTAAGTCGAGACTGCTGTTGGGATTTATCTGACATAGAGCCCCTGCAACGAATGAAAGCTGATGTGACGGATGGCGGAAAAGTGAGCGCGGTATTATACCGAACACGGGCGCTTGCGGCTATAGCAACTCATGTTGAACGGCTACAAAAGCTGCACTTAGCTACGAGAATAGACCACAAACCGGATGTTTGCTGGAAGTTCAGTGCCTGCTTATGTATGGCGCTTGAGCAGGAGTTGCTGCAGGTCCCGCTTCTCTTCATCGGTTAATGGGGTCTGGCGTGATTTTTTCAACAGCTGGTCCAGTTGGGCATCCTGGCGGCGGGCCAGAATGCCGTTCAAGGTTTCCTGCAGCAGATGGCTGGCATCAACATCACCCAGTACCGGGTCCAGGTGGGAGATTTCGTTCAGCAGCATCAGGTCAGCACGGCGTGCCGGGTCATCCTGCCAGTCGACCAGCAGGGTGCCCAGTGAACAGTCGGGTGTCTGCTGCAGGTATTCCAGCAGGTGAACCAGCACCTCGATATTGGGCTCATCCACCAGATTGAACTGGCTGGCGAGCGGTGCAGTCGTGGCCAGACTGGGGTGATGCAGCAGGATAGAGACTGCCTGATTGACCAGGTGGCGCGACTGTGTGCGCCGGACCGGCTGCGCTGGTGCCTGTTGAGCATAGTGCGGGGAGGGGGGCGGGCTATAGGCACTGGATGGTGGTGGCGGCAGGTTTTGTGGGCTTTGGGTGACCTGGTGCAGATCGATCACGCTGCCCAGCTGTTCCAGCGACAGGCCGGTAATTTCACAGATCCTATCCATCATCATCTGTTTCAACAGGCCTGGCTGCATGGATTGAATCAGCGGCAAGGCGGTATTGCTGAAACGGGCGCGGCCATCCATGCTGCTCAGGTCGGCGTCTTCGGTCAGCGATTTGAAGAAAAATTCGCTCAGCGGCAGGGCCTGGGTTACGCGCTTGCTGAACGCGGCTTCGCCCTCCTGGCGTACCAGAGTATCCGGGTCTTCGCCATCGGGCAGGAACAGGAAGCGGGCTTCCTGACCGTCCTTGATCACCGGCAGGGTGGTGTGCAGGGCGCGCAGGGCGGCGGTGCGGCCGGCCTGGTCGCCGTCAAAGCAGAAGATTACCTCGGGTACCAGCTTGAACAGGCGCTCCAGATGTTGCTCGGTGGTCGCGGTGCCGAGGGTTGCCACGGACCAGTGGATGCCGTGCTGGGCCAGGCTGACCACGTCCATATAGCCTTCAACGATCAGCAGGCGGTCGAGGTGGTTGCTGTGCTTGCGGGCCTCGTACAGACCATACAGCTCGCGCCCCTTGTGGAAGGTCGGGGTTTCCGGTGAGTTCAGGTATTTGGGCTTGTCGTCGCCCAGCACGCGGCCGCCGAAGCCCAGTACGCGGCCGCGAACATCGCGAATCGGAAACATGATGCGATCGCGGAATCGGTCGTAGTGACTTTGCTTGTCTTCATTGTGGATAACCATGCCGGCCTGCTCCAGCAGGGCGGTGGCGTTTTCCACGGGTGAGAAGTGCTGTAGCAGGTTATCCCAGCCGGGCGGAGCGTAGCCGATGCCGAAGGCGGCGGATATCTGGCCGCTGAGGCCGCGCTGTTTCAGGTAGTCGACAGCGCGTGTGCGCTCCGGTGAGTGGCGCAGTTGCTGCTGAAAAAAGGTGTTGGCCTGCTCAAGGGCTTCGAACTGGCGCTTGAGCTGCTGTTCGCGCTGAGGGTCGGTCTGGCGGCCTTCTTCGCGTGGAACGTCCATGCCGGCAAGCTTGGCCAGCTCTTCAACGGCTTCGGGGAAGTTGAGGCGGTCGTATTCCATCAGGAAGCCGAGTGCATTGCCGCCGGCGCCGCAGCCGAAACAGTAATAGAACTGCTTGTCGGGGCTCACCGAGAATGACGGGCTTTTTTCCTTGTGGAACGGGCAGAGGCCGGAGTAGTTCTTGCCTGCGCGCTTAAGTTTGACGCGGCCGTCAATCACATCAACGATGTTGATGCGGGCCAGAAGGTCGTCAATGAAATGTTGGGGGATTCGACCTGCCATGTTCGCTCCGCGGACAGGTCAGCGTGTCGCGGACCCTTAGAGTTTCTGCTTCACCAGGCCGGAAATCTGGCCGATATCGGCACGACCCTGAACCTGAGGTTTGACGATTGCCATCACTTTGCCCATGTCCTGCATGGAGCTGGCGCCGGATTCGGCGATGGCGTCATCAACAATCTGAGTAATCTCAGCATCGCTGAGTGGCTGCGGCAGGAAAGTTTTAATCACCTCCAGCTCCTGCTGCTCCTTCTCTGCCAGTTCGGGTCGCTCAGCCGCCTCGTACTGGGTAATGGAGTCGCGTCTCTGTTTGACCATCTTGTCCAGCACGATCAGGATGCGAGCGTCATCGAGTTCGATGCGTTCGTCCACTTCGATGCGCTTGATTTCCGCCAGCATGAGGCGAATGGTACCAAGACGATCTTTGTCCTTGGCGCGCATGGCATCTTTCATCTGTTCTGTCAGGGTGGCTTTCAGATCAGACATGGGATGCTCCTTCCTGTGTGGTTGGTCGGTATTACAGAGTGTTGTTCAGATTAGTACAGACGTACGCGGCGAGCGTTTTCGCGCTGAATCTTCTTGGCGTGGCGCTTAACGGCAGCAGCAGCCTTACGCTTGCGAACGGTAGTCGGCTTTTCGTAGCACTCGCGACGACGAACTTCAGCCAGGATACCGGCTTTTTCGCAAGAACGCTTGAAACGACGCAGAGCTACGTCGAACGGCTCGTTATCTTTAACTTTAACCTGAGGCATGAAATGCTCCTCTGTTTGTTGGATTGAATACACCTCTACCCCAAGGATAGAGAATGAGGCCGCATATTCTAGTGAGACGCCCCCTTCATGTAAAGATACTGAGGGTGTATTTTGGCGTGCGCTGAGGGGATAATAGTTCCCTGACAGATTCCCGTTTGAGTAAAGAGGCCGCTATGCGAGTGCTGGGCATTGAAACTTCCTGTGATGAAACCGGTGTGGCGCTGTATGACAGTGAGCAGGGCCTGCTCTCTGATGCGCTCTACAGTCAGGTGAAAATGCATGCTGAATACGGTGGTGTGGTGCCGGAGCTGGCGTCACGTGATCACGTGCGCAAGCTGTTGCCGCTGATTCGGGAAGTGATGGCCAAGGCGCAGCTGGAGCTGGCCGATGTGGATGCGGTGGCCTATACCTCGGGTCCGGGGCTGATTGGCGCACTGATGGTGGGAGCCTCTACCGGTCGAGCGCTGGCGCTGGGGCTGGGTGTGCCGGCAATTGGCGTGCATCACATGGAAGGGCACCTGTTGGCACCGATGCTGGAAGCCAACCCTCCCTCTTTCCCCTTTGTGGCACTGCTGGTGTCCGGCGGTCATACTCAGCTGGTGCGCGTGGACGGTATCGGTCAGTACGAGCTGCTGGGCGAGTCGCTGGATGATGCGGCCGGTGAGGCCTTCGACAAGGCGGCCAAGATGCTGGGGCTCGACTACCCCGGTGGCCCGCTGATTGCCAAGCTGGCACAACAGGGCACCCCGGGCCGTTACCGCTTCCCGCGTCCGATGACAGATCGACCAGGGCTGGATTTCAGCTTCTCCGGCCTCAAGACATTTACGCTGAATACCGCCAATGCCGAACGGGATGAGGATGGCCAGATCGACGCGCAAACCATGGCGGATATTGCCTATGCGTTCGAAGAGGCGGTGGTCGAAACACTGGCGATCAAGTGCCGTCGGGCACTGCAGCAGACCGGCATGAAGCAGCTGGTGATTGCGGGGGGCGTCAGTGCCAACCAGCGTCTGCGTGAGCGGCTGGATGAAGTGGTACGCAAGGAAAAGGCGGGGCTGTTCTATGCGCGTCCCGAATTCTGTACCGATAACGGCGCGATGATTGCCTTTGCCGGCTGCCAGCGCCTGCTGGCCGGGCAGCAGGCGGATCTGACTATTGTGGCACGTCCACGCTGGCCGATGGATACGCTGGAGTCCATCTGATTGCCTCCAGTGCGTTAGAAACGATGCTCCTGACCTGCCAGCAGTTTGCGGATATTGCGGCTGTGTCTGAGAATCAGCAGGGCTGAGGTGATGCTGAACGGCAGCAGCAGTACCGGTGCCAGCAGGTAGCAGAACAGCGGGGCGACGACCGCGGTGGCAATGGACGCCAGTGACGAGATGCGCCCCAGCAGGAACATGAACCCCCAGAACAGCAGCAGGCAGAGCGCCAGTGGCCAGCTCAGCAGCAACGCGCAGCCAAGCGTTGTCGCGACGCCCTTGCCACCTCTGAAGATGGAAAAAAAGGGAAACAGGTGCCCGCAGACGGCGGCCAGCATGGACCAGCCTCGTGTCAGAGGCTCCGCTGCCAGCAGGATCGCCAGCAGAACGGCGGCACTGCCCTTGCTGAGATCGCCGAGCAGCGTCAGTACGGCGGCTTGGCGCCCGCCAATGCGCATCACGTTGGTTGCGCCCGGGTTGCCTGATCCGGCCTGACGGGGGTCGTCCAGTCCCATTGCCTTGCACACGATGACGGCACAGGGAATGGACCCCAGCAGATAGGCGGTGAGCAGCAGTGTCCAGAGTGACCATTCAGGCATAGGGATGTCCGGTCGTGCGCTGGCTGTGGCAGGCGTGATAAATTAACAGTATTGAAACAAGCATATACAAGCTCGGGCCGGGTCACAAACGGCCCCCAGCGGAGGCAGGATGGATATCGTCTATATTCGGGAATTACAGGTGGAAACGGTCATTGGCATCTACGACTGGGAGCGCGAGGTGCGCCAGACCGTCAGCCTGGATCTGGAAATGGGCACGGATATCCGTGCCGCGGCGGCGACCGAAGATATCGAGCAGACGCTGAACTACAAGTCGGTCGCCAAGCGCCTGATCGCCTTTATCAGTGAAAGCGAATTTCTGCTGGTGGAAACCATGGCAGAAGAGATCGCCCAAATAGTACAGAACGAATTTGATGTGCCCTGGCTGCGCCTGCGTCTGAGCAAGCCGGGCGCTGTGCGCGGTGCCAAGGATGTGGGCGTGGTTATCGAGCGAGGAGAGCGTGCCTGATGCCGCATGTCTACCTCAGTCTTGGTAGCAACCGCGAGCGAGAGCGGAACATTCGGGCCGCGCTGGACGCGCTGAGCGACGGCTTCGGAGCGCTGGAAATCTCCTCGGTGTACGAAAGCGAGGCGGTCGGTTTTGACGGCAGCAACTTCTACAATCTGGTAGTGGGGCTGGAGTGCACTCAGTCACTGGCCGAACTGTCGGCCTGCCTCAAGCAGATCGAAGATGACAATGGCCGCGATCGCTCAGGGCCGCGTTTCAGCGGGCGTACCCTGGATATCGATATTCTGACCTATGGCGAGCTGGATCATCCCCGGGACGGGGTGCAGGTACCGCGAGACGAAATCACCGAAAATGCCTTTGTCTTGCGGCCACTGGCGGAGATCGCGCCGGACCGGCAGCATCCGGTGCTGCAGCAGACCTATGCCGAGCTCTGGCGTGCCTATGACCGGCCGCAGAAGTTGTGGCCGATCGATTTCATCTGGCGTGACCAGCTGATTTCACGGGCCTCAGCCGAACACTGAGCGCCCGCCATCCACGGCCAGTATCTGGCCAGTGATGTAGTCGGCCGAAGCCAGAAAGGCAACGGCATCGGCAATATCCTCGGGCCGTCCGGTACGGCCCAGCAGAGTCTTGTCCACAATGGCCTGACGGGCGGTTTCATCCAGCGCCGCATCGGCTTCCGGCCAGAGAATCGCGCCCGGTGATACGCCGTTGACGCGTACTTTGGGGGCCAGCTCCCGTGCCAGGCTCAATGTCATCATCTTCACGCCCGCCTTGGCGATCGAGTATACCGGGTAGTTGCCGAGTCCGCGTTCGGCATGGATATCGACCAGATTGACCACGCCGCCATGATGGCGCTGCAGCTCGGGCGCAAGCGCGCGCGTCAGGAAAAAGGGACCGCGCAGGTTGCTGTTGATCAGGCAGTCCCAGTCATCCTGGCCGACGCTATCCAGCGGAGTAGGGTAGAAGCTGGAAGCGTTGTTGACCAGCAAGGTCAGATTGCCGCTGTGGATAACCTGCTGTGCCAGCCGCTCTACCGCCGTCATATCGTTCAGATCAGCCTGCAGGCAATGACAACTGCCGGGGCGTATCTGGTTGAAGTGCTGGTTCAGTGCTTCGGCATCATCGGCCGAGTGGCGATAGTGCAGGATCAGATCATAGCCATCCCGGTGCAGCCGTTGAGCAATGGCAGCGCCAATGCGCCGGGCGCCACCGGTAATCAGGGCTTTGGGATGCTCATTCATGCCGGACGCTCGGTGTAGTGCCGGCAGCAGTCGAGCTGGCGCTGCTGGATCGCGTCCCCCAGAGCCTTGCCCTTGAAGCCTTCGGCCTGTAACGCACGGTTATCAATGGCGCTGATCTGATCCAGTAGCTGTGTCAGCCCGCGTTCCAATGCGTCGATATCCCGCTGCGGGTGTAATGCCTGTACCAGCGGCAACAGCAGGGACAGGCGCTCGCGCTGGCGCAGCAGGCTCAGGTTCTTCAAAACATCCAGACGTGCTTCAGGGGCAAGCTGATCCATACAGGACAGGGCGTCGAGCTGGCTGCGGGCCTGCAGGGCAAGGTCGCGGAAGCGGTTGGGCACGCGCCAGTGCTGGCACAGGGCCTGAATACTCGCCTGTGCCTGATCCAGGGGCTGCTGCCCGGTCAGGGTGTAGGCAAACAGGGCGAACACCTGTTCGCTGGACAACGTGTCTACCTGCTGCAGGCGTTGCTGGAAACGCTCGATATCCAGCTCGGCAGCGATTGGCACCACCTTGGGCCAGGCACCGATACGTTGCAGCAATGCAAAAAAACAGGCCGGTGAGCGGGTGTTCAGCGCGCGCTCGCATTCCTGCCAGACCCGCTCCGGGGTCAGATGGTCCAGCTCGTCACCCTGGCTGATCTCGGTGAGCAGCTGTTCGGTTTCGGCTGCCAGGGTAAAGCCCAGATGAGCGAAACGGGCATAGAAGCGCGCCACGCGCAGGACGCGCAGGGGGTCTTCAACAAAGGCGGGTGACACATGACGCAGCACGCGGGCTTCCAGATCGGCCTGGCCACCGCAGGGGTCGTGCAGCTGGCCGTTCAGGTCTTCGGCGATGGCGTTGATGGTCAGGTCACGTCGCTGCAGATCCTGCTCCAGCGTCACATCCGGGCTGGTGTGGAACGTGAAGCCGGTGTATCCCTTACCGCTCTTGCGCTCGGTGCGGG
>Ga0193953_1001092_pt1 | contig 13147 bp, 8 predicted proteins | sample BB_4_MG_FD_140325 | JGI IMG/M metagenome (GOLD analysis project Ga0193953, IMG submission 140325) | Microbial mat bacterial communities from the Broadkill River, Lewes, Delaware, United States - BB_4_MG | ecosystem: Environmental > Aquatic > Freshwater > River > Microbial mats | place: USA... | reverse complement strand
GGGCCGGGGTTTGCGCCAGCGGATTCAGGGCCAACATGATAACGTTGTCCATCAAAACGACAGAGTGAGCCACCACCTGCGGCAACCGTATGAATTGCCATCATCGGTACACATAAACGCACGCCTGCCACGGTGGTATCACGCTCACGTTCATATTCCCCCGCATAATGAGACACATCTGTCGAGGTACCGCCCATATCAAAGCCAATAATTTTATTGAACCCTGCTTGTTCGCTGGTTTGCACTGCCCCGACAACCCCGCCCGCTGGCCCTGATAAAATGCTATCTTTACCGCGAAATTGCTGGGCTTGGGCAAGCCCACCATTAGATTGCATTAAATATAAAGGCGTTTCTGCTAAGGCATCACTGATTTGTGCAATATATTGCTGGATCACAGGCGTTAAGTAAGCATCAACCACGGTGGTATCTCCCCGTGGAATAAGTTTGATCACAGGGCTGACATCATAAGAGAGGGCAATGTGTTGAAAACCAATTTCGCACGCTATGGTGGCAATTTTTTGTTCATGTACAGGGTTTCGATACGCGTGCATTAACACAATGGCAAGGTTGCGCCCGCCTTGTTGATAATGCTGTTGTAGCTGTTGATAAGTGTGTTGCTCATCTAATGCATGTAAAATCTCACCTTCTGCATTTAACCGCTCTTTAACTTCGATGACGTGGCTGTATAAATTTTCTGGTAAGACAATATGACGTGCAAAAATATCAGGACGATTTTGATAGGCGATTTCTAAAGCATCTGCAAAGCCTGCTGTGGTGACTAAAGTGACCGCTTCCCCTTTACGTTCTAATAAAGCATTTGTCCCTAAGGTTGTGCCTAAACGGACTTCAGCAATCTGATTAATAGGTAAAGGGGCATTACTTTCTAAACCTAGTACATCACGAATCCCTTGCAACGCAGAGTTATCATAATACTCAGGATTTTCAGATAAAAGTTTATGTGTGTGTAAATTCCCTATAGGATCACGCGCGACTAAATCAGTAAAGGTACCGCCACGATCTACCCAAAAATACCACTTTTTTGTCTTATCTACGTGCACATCCTGTGACATCGTTTAGCGTCCTCGGGAGAAAAATTTATCTAATTGGGAATGTGTGAGTTGTACCCATGTTGGGCGACCGTGGTTACACTGATTACTACGTTCAGTGGTTTCAATGGCACGCAGTAGAGCATTCATTTCTTCTTTTTGTAAGCGACGGTGTGCACGCACAGAACCATGACATGCCATAGTGGCAAGCAGTTCATGACGCATTTGTTCACTGATTGTACTGTGTTCATAGGTGGCTAATTCAGTCAGTACATTAATCACCAATTTTGCAATATCTCCTTTTTGTAATAAGGCAGGTACTGCTTTAATAATCACCGTATCCAATGCCCCACGCTGTAAAGCAAAGCCTAAGGTTTGTAAACTTTCTTCATGCTGTTCCACAACATCTGCCATAATGGCACTGACATGAATAGATTGCGGGACTAATAATTGTTGCATTACAACAGCTTGTTGTTGCTGCTTCATCTTTTCATAAGTAATCCGCTCATGGGCTGCGTGCATATCGACCAGAATCAAGCCCTCTTCATTTTCTGCCAGAATATAAATCCCATGTAATTGTGCTAAGGCATACCCCAAAGGCGGTGTATTGCTCACATCTGTGGTCTCATACACAACGGTTTCTGTGTTCGCTTCAGGTATTTCAGCAGGCGCAGGTGGTGGTATTTCCTGATGATTTTTTGGTGCACTAGTAAGCGGTTGTTTTTTAGTATCTTTAGGAGGGGGTGTGGTTGTCGGTGTATAGTCAGTAGCAGGGTTTTTGATACTTAAGTCAATAGCAGCTTGTTGAGGCGCATCGTTCTCTTTTTTGTCTGTTTTAGGGAGTTTTAAAGCGTGATAAAGCTGTAAACTTTCTTTAATTTCTGCACGGGTTTCTTTATTAACTTGTTGGTCAATCGTATCTAAATTAGTCGGTGCAGAAGGTTGTTTATGATTTATTTTTGTATTGTTTTTCTGCTTTTCTAGTGTAGATGAAGGGGCTTCTTCTATGTCTGTTGTCGGCACTGTAGCAGCTTGTGGGCGCGTGTTGGCTAATGCTTTTTGAATAGTGCGCACTAATAAGTGATGAATTTCACCACTATGGGCAAAGCGCACCTCATTTTTAGTAGGATGAACATTAAAATCAACATCACTGGGATTGATATCTAAATATAAAAGATAACTGGGCTGCTTGCCAGAATATAAAACATCTGCATAAGCTTGGCGTACTGCATGAATGATTAATTTATCACGAATACTGCGCCCATTGACAAAAAAATATTGATTATCTGTGCGTTGCCCTGCTTGAGTAGGTTGGATAATCCAGCCACGTAAAGTACAGCTTTGATAAGTGGCTTCAACTTCTAAAGCATTATCCATAAATACCTCCCCACACAACTGTTTAATACGTTGCTGCTGTTGTGCTGCGCTAGGTGCAGGGCGTAAGCTGTAATAAGGTTTTTGTGCTTGGCTATATTGAATTCCCACATCAAAACGACTCAGGGCAATTCGTTTTACAATTTCTTGAATATGCGCCGCTTCTGTTTTTTCAGTGCGTAAAAATTTACGCCGTGCTGGCACATTATAAAAAAGCTGGCGTACATCAATACTGGTTCCCACAGGATGAGGGCAAGCAGTGATTTCTTGATTAGGGGTTTGAATACTACAGCCATGTTCAGCATTGTAATAACGAGAGCTTAAAGTTAAGCGAGAGACAGCGGCAATACTGGCGAGTGCCTCCCCACGAAAGCCTAACGTTAATAAACTATTTAAATCATCAATATGACTGAGTTTATTCGTAGCATGACGACATAAAGCAAGGCGTAATTCACTATCCCGAATACCATGCCCATTATCACGAATAAAAATCCGCTCAATTCCGCCTTTTTCAATTTGAATATCTAATTGTGTCGCGCCTGCATCTAGGCTATTTTCAAGTAATTCTTTCACCACTGCCGCAGGGCGTTCAACCACTTCCCCCGCTGCAATTTGGTTTGATACATGGGTAGGCAAAACAGCAATAGATTTAACGGCTTGAGAAGTTGAGGTCATGGCAGAGAGTTCACAGCTGAGTTCAGAAGATGATTAGTTTAACATGTGAGGGTGAGATATGTGATCACTGAAAAAATATCTAAAATGATTATTTTTTATTTAGATGCTTATATAAAAGCTGTTTAATATAGCTAGGTATACTCTGTTTAGTTTGTTTTATCACTCATAAAAATAATAGTTCTTGTTGTATCGGAGCACTGAGTTATTGTTTTAAATAATTATTTTAATAAAACAGGGGGATCAGTATAAAGATTCTACAGTTTTATCCTTATTTCCTAAAAGCGTTGCTTGGCTTGCTCTCCCTGCATGAATAAGCAAATGCCTTAATACAAAGGAGGCGGGAGAAATAGTATTATTTGTTATTATTTTTTTATCCACAATAGCAATCTCTTGTAATATCATGAAAAATTTTAATCTCAAAAAATAAAACCTGTTAAACAAAAGGTGTTTAACAGGTTATTTAATGTAAAATAAATGAGTATTAAGCAGGTTCAGAATTCACTAAAGGGCGTTTATTGTCTTTAGAAGCAGGTGCACCAAAACTTAAGACTAAACCTTCTTCATTTGCAGAGACGACAACATTACCGCCTTTTTCAAGTTGCCCAAAGAGTAATTCTTCTGCCAACGGTTTTTTGATATTTTCCTGTATCAAACGTGCCATAGGACGGGCCCCCATTAGAGGGTCATAGCCATGTGTGGCTAACCATAAACGGGCTTGTTCATCCACATCAAGGGTCACATGTTTCTCTTCTAATTGTGCCTCTAACTCAATGATAAATTTATCTACTACATTGTTGATAATATCAATAGTTAAGGCTTTGAATTGAATAATCGCATCTAAGCGATTACGGAATTCAGGGCTAAAGGTACGTTTAATCACCTCCATGGCATCCGTTGTATGATCTTGATGGCTAAAGCCAATAGAAGCACGACTGACTTGTTCTGCCCCTGCATTGGTAGTCATCACGACAATCACATTACGGAAATCTGTTTTACGTCCATTGGTATCGGTTAAGGCACCATGATCCATCACTTGTAATAGCAAGTTAAATACATCAGGGTGGGCTTTTTCAATTTCATCCAGTAATAAAACAGCATGAGGCTGTTTATTCACCGCTTCAGTTAATAAGCCCCCTTGATCAAAACCAACATACCCCGGAGGTGCACCAATGAGGCGAGAAACAGTGTGACGTTCCATGTATTCAGACATATCAAAGCGAATTAATTCAATCCCCATGATATGAGCTAACTGGCGAGTAACTTCTGTTTTACCCACTCCTGTAGGCCCTGCAAATAAGAAAGAGCCAATAGGACGATCGCCATGCCCTAAACCAGAACGTGCCATTTTAATCGCAGTAGCTAAACCAGAGATAGCAGCATCTTGCCCATAGACCACCATTTTTAAATCACGATCTAAGCTGCGTAAGGCATCTTTATCTGATGTAGACACATTTTTAGGTGGAATACGTGCCATTTTGGCGATAATCTTCTCTACATCGATCACGCTAATGGTGCGTTTCCGTTTTGAAGGGGTTTGTAAGCGTTGATTTGCCCCCGCTTCATCAATAATATCAATGGCTTTATCAGGTAAATGTCGATCATTAATATAACGTGCAGATAACTCTGCAGCAGCCCGTAAAGCGGTATCGGTGTATTTAATGTCATGGTGTTCTTCAAAACGAGAACGAATTCCACGTAAGATTTTTACCGTATCATCAATAGAAGGTTCAATCACATCGATTTTTTGGAAACGACGAGAAAGCGCACGATCTTTTTCAAAAATACCGCGATATTCTTGGTAAGTGGTTGAGCCTACACAACGTAATTCGCCTGAAGCTAACACAGGTTTAATTAAGTTGGAGGCATCCATTGCCCCACCTGAAGCGGCCCCTGCGCCAATAATCGTATGAATTTCATCAATAAATAAAATAGCATTCGGCTCTTTGCGTAACTGGGTTAAAATCGCTTTTAAGCGTTTTTCAAAGTCACCTCGGTATTTAGTCCCTGCTAGTAATGCCCCCATATCTAAAGAATAAATAGTGGCTGTTTCCAGTACTGTGGGCACTTTTTTATCAACAATTAATTTTGCCAAGCCTTCAACAATGGCGGTTTTCCCCACCCCTGCTTCCCCAACAAATAATGGGTTATTTTTACGGCGACGGCATAAAATTTGTAATGTGCGTTCAATTTCGTCAGGACGACCAATCAAGGGATCAATTTTCCCCATCATTGCCTGTTCGTTTAAATTAACGGTATAAGCTTCCAGTGGATTTTTTCCACTACTGGGTTCACTACTAGGCTCATCCTCTTGCATAGAGGGCATTTCAGGATGATCTGCATCAATTTTAGGAATTCCGTGGGAAATATAATTCACCACATCAAGGCGTGCAATATTTTGTTTTTCTAAAAAATACACGGCTTGAGATTCACGTTCACCAAAAATTGCCACTAAAACATTGGCACCTGTAACCTCTTTCTTCCCTGAAGACTGTACATGGAATACAGCGCGCTGTAAGACACGTTGAAATCCTAGTGTAGGTTGTGTATCCCGATCATCTTTCTTAGGTAATTTAGGAGTGCTTTCCTCTAAAAAACTCATTAAATCATTATTCAGTACTGTTAAGTCAGCACCACAAGCACGCAACACTTTAACGGCGGCGGCATTCTCCAGCAATGCAAGTAACAAATGCTCTACGGTCATAAATTCATGACGTTTTTGCCGAGCAGCTTGGAAGGCATTGTTTAATGTAATTTCAAGTTCCTTACTTAACATAATTACTTCCTCAGGTTATGCTTTCTCCATCGTGCACAGGAGAGGGTGCTGATTTTCACGAGCATAACTGTTGACTTGTGCGACCTTTGTCTCGGCTATATCTCGCGTATACGTACCACAAAGCCCTTTGCCTGCGGTATGTACCTCTAGCATCACATGAGTCGCGGCCTCGCGATTCATGGAAAAAAACATTTCTAAAATGTGAACGACAAACTCCATCGGAGTAAAGTCGTCATTTAATAGCACTACTTTATACAAAGAAGGGCGTTTTAATGTTGGTTTAGCTTCTTGGACAGCTAAATCGTCGTCTAAATGCATGTCAGGTAACTGTGGCATGGTGTATTGTTTTTACGCTTAATTTGTAATGGAGGTTATTTAATTTATTACTTAGCTTAGTCATAAAAGCAAGCTGTAGTAAAATCTATCTTTACGGAATGCTTAGTGTAAAAATAGCATTTTTTATGACTACAAACAATAAATGATAACTATCATTGTAATTATCTATTTATCTATGCATTTCAAGCTGGTTTTTCAACTAATTAATAAATAAAAAACTTCATATTTATGGGATATTGTCTATGCACGTCACCTCAAAAGAAACACAAGCAATAATTGTGCAACCTGTCGGCTTATTGCGTTTATTGGGGGTTATTTTTTATGATACCTTGCTGTTAATTTGTACCTTAATCTTTGCAGCATTACTGGCTTACCCTATTACACACGCTGAAGTAACACGGGGATATCAGCTGTATTTGTTCCTTGTTTGCTTTTTTTATTTTGCATGGCCGTGGGTGAAAGGGGGGCAAACCTTGGGTATGAAAACATGGCATGTAAAAATGGAAACACTCACGGGTGAACCTTTAACATGGAAGCATGCTTTTTTACGTTTTTCCACTGCTTTTATATCATGGGGGTGTTTAGGTTTGGGTTTTTTATGGATTGTGTTTGATAATCAACAACGTTCATGGCATGACATGTACTCAGAGACCCGTTTAATACATGTTAAGAAAAAAAAGTAAGTATTAAAAAAAACAACAAAATAAAAAAAACCCCTTGGCTGTGTAAATAACAGCGGTTAGGGGTTTTTTTATAAAAAATATTGTCTAGTGAGCAAGTTTAATAGCTTGAATACTACGAATAACTTGTGCAATCACATCACGGCGTAATTCTTCTCGTAAAATGCGTTCTTCACTGTCTTTTGCTAAAACGGCTGTCTCATCAAAACTATAGTCACGTACTAAACGAATTGTACGTGCTTCTAGTAATACTTGCCCATCAGGTTGCTGAGCTTCCAACTCTAAAAGCGCATTCAGCTCAACCTCTTCTAAGCGACCCGAGACGGCAGAAACGGACAAAACACGTCCATTAATCGCTTCATTACGCAAGAATAAAATTGCCTGTGCATCAGCTTTCTTATCCACAATACTCACCCCTTCTTCTTGCAATATGCGACGCACTTCGCGTCCTGCATGGGGGGCAGAGTCTGCAATAATATAGAGGCGTTTCACGCTATAACTGGCTGAGCCACGCAAATGGTAGCCACAGGCAACAAGCGTACAACACAAAAGTAATAAAGAAGTTATCCGTACCGATTTGTTAAGCATATTATGCAACCACAATATTAACCAATTTTTTAGGGACAACGATAATTTTACGAATCGTTTTTTCTTCGGTAAATTTTTGTACATTCGGCTCAGATAAGGCAAGTGTTTCTACGGCTTCTTTATCTAAATCGGCTGCCACATTTAAGCGTGCACGTACTTTACCATTAACTTGTATCACTAATGTCACTTCATCACGCACTAATGCGGCTTTATCTACGACAGGCCATGAAGCATCCATCACTTGCCCTTCATGCCCTAATAATTGCCATAACTCTTGGCTGATATGGGGCACGATAGGGGAAAGCATTAAGACCACTGCATCAAGCCCTTCACGAATTACTGCACGCATTTGTGGAGAATCTTTTGCGCGTGATAAAGTATTTAATAACTCCATATTCGCGGCAATAGCGGTATTAAACGTGTAACGTCGCCCAATATCATCACTGACTTTTTGAGTTGTTTCATGAATTTGGCAACGTACCGCTTTTTCTTCTGAACTTAATGCACTCAGATCTAACTCAGGTGTCTCTAAATTTAACTGAGTATAGGCTTGCTTCCATAAACGTTTTAAGAAACGATATGCACCATCAACCCCAGTATCTGACCACTCTAAAGATTGTTCAGGTGGAGCGGCAAACATCATAAATAAACGTACTGTATCCGCACCGTATTCGGCAATTAATGATTGAGGATCAACCGTATTACCTTTTGATTTGGACATTTTTGCCCCATCTTTTAACACCATGCCTTGGGTTAAAAGACGCTTAAATGGCTCATCTGCTTTGACTAAACCTTCATCACGCATCGCACGTTGGAAGAAACGAGAATACAATAAATGTAAAATCGCATGCTCAATTCCGCCCACATATTGATCAACAGGTGTCCAATAGGCAGCCCGTTCATCTAACATGTCAGTGTCACAGTCGGCACTGGCAAAACGGGCAAAATACCATGATGATTCCATAAAAGTATCAAAGGTATCAGTTTCACGTTGTGCATCACCGCCACACTTTGGACATTTCACCTCATAGAAATTTGGATCTTTCTTAATCGGTGATCCTGTGCCTTCTAAGACTACATCTTCAGGTAAACGAACAGGTAAATCTTCTTTTGGTACAGGCACCGTGCCACAACTTGGGCACTCAATCATGGGGATAGGACAACCCCAGTAACGTTGGCGTGAAATGCCCCAATCACGTAAACGGTAGTTAATTTTACGCTCGCCTTTTCCATGTTCCGCTAAATGCGTCACAATCGCTTCAAAGGCTTCGGCAGAACTTAAGCCATCAAATTCACCTGAATTAATCAAGCGTCCTTTTTCAGTCATGGCTTCAGTTAAGTCATCTTGTACCGCACCATCAACAGGAATAATTACTTGTGGAGTCGGTAAGCCGTATTTACGCGCAAATTCAAAATCACGTTGATCATGGGCAGGCACAGACATCACCGCCCCTGAGCCGTAAGTCATCAACACAAAGTTAGCCACCCATACAGGCAAAGTTTTGCCTGTAATCGGATGGATAGCTTTTAGCCCTGTATCCATACCCAATTTTTCCATGGTTTCAAGGCTGGCTTCTGTGGTATCTGTTTGGCTGCATTCTTGTAAAAAAGTAGCCAACTGAGGATTATTTTCTGTAGCCGCTACAGCCAGTGGATGTTCAGCCGCCACAGCAACATAGGTTGCCCCTAATAAAGTATCAGGGCGGGTAGTGAAAACAGTTAATTCAGTTTTGTTATCATCTTTTACTGTAAAATGAATTTCAGCCCCTTCAGAGCGTCCAATCCAATTACGTTGCATGGTTTTCACTGCTTCAGGCCATTGCTCTAAAGTATCTAAACCCTCTAATAACTCTTCAGCATAATCTGTAATTTTAACAAACCATTGTGGAATTTCACGACGCTCCACTAATGCACCTGAACGCCAACCCCGTCCATCAATTACTTGCTCGTTCGCTAAGACAGTATTATCAACAGGATCCCAGTTTACAGGCGCAGTTTTTTTATACACTAAGCCTTTTTCATATAAACGGGTAAAAAACCACTGTTCCCAGCGATAGTAATCGGCATCACAGGTGGCAAATTCACGATCCCAATCATAACCTAAACCAAGGCTTTTTAATTGATCACGCATGTAGTCAATATTTTCACGTGTCCATTTTGCAGGCGCGACTTTATTTTTTAGCGCGGCATTTTCTGCAGGCAAACCAAAGGCATCCCAGCCCATAGGTTGGAGGACATTTTTACCTTGCATACGCTGGTAGCGTGAAATCACATCCCCAATAGTATAATTACGTACATGCCCCATGTGGAGCCGCCCGCTGGGGTAAGGAAACATAGAGAGGCAATAAAATTTTTCTTTATTGGTATCTTCGTTTACTTTAAAGGATTTTTGTGTTTCCCACACAGCTTGAACTTCGGCTTCAACGCGTTGAGGACTGTACTGCTCTTCCATAATAGATATAATGTTACTTAAATAAAAACAGGGGGATGGAGATAAAATGACTGGTGATAAATCATGGTTTTAGCAAATAGAACGCTTATACCCATGTAATGATTTAGCATGGCATTTTTTGAATAATCTTGAATCATACCAAAAAATGAGCCAAGCACGTATAGTAATTTAACATAAACTGTTATTTTTCTATTATTACAGCTAAATTTTAGAGCTTATGTTTTAATTTTTTTAAGAAGCCATACATGTATTTTATCTATCACATGCGACTTTAAAAGTGAGTTGAAATAAAAAATACCCCCATATTTATAACCGATTACTCTATAATTAATGTAACTGGACTAAATAACGGTATAACTCTTCTATTTGAACAGGCTTATTTAAATACATATGACTGGCATGAATGTCTTGATGCTCATAAAGGGAATGGCTTAATAATAAAATAGGAATTTTTGCACTGTCCTTATATAAAGACAGCGCATTGATTAAATGGGGTAACTCTTTATTACTATCAATCAGATTGATCACAATAATGTGGTAATAGTTTGACTTAGCTTGTAGTTGTGCAAACACTTCAACATGTCCGTCACTTACTTCTGCTGATACACCAAGATAGGCTAAATAAGTACTAATAAACAAGTGATTTTTAGGTGATGTATCAACAACAAGGGCATTCATGCCTTGTAATGAATTTTTAATGCTGAAAGGCGCTGTATTAATGGTGGGCAGTGTCTTATCTACCTTTAAGTCTAAATGAAAGGTAAAAATACTTCCTTGTCCAGATGTGGACTCCACACTAATTTCTCCTTGCATTAAGCTTAATAAACTATGAATCAAGGTTAAACCTAAACCTACCCCTCCATATTGCCGTGTAGAAGACATATCTACCTGTTCAAATAGTTTAAAAATCTCTTCTTGTGCAGCATTATCCATCCCAATACCAGTATCAGAAACAGCAATAGATAAACTAATTTTATCCTCATTAATGTGTTCATAATTTACCGTGATATCAATTTCACCTTGTTTGGTAAATTTAATCGCATTGCTAAGTAAACTATTTAAAATTTGTTGTATACGCTTTGCATCTCCAATCACATTACGAGGAATACTAGGATCGATAAAAACATTCAACTCTAATTGCTTATTACATATATCATAAAGCATGTTTTCAGTCGTTGTTAAAACTAAATATTGAATGTCAAAAGGCTTTTCTATTAGTACTAACTGTCCTGATTCAAGCTGTGAAAAATCTAGTAAATCATTAATTAATACCAATAAAGATTGTCCTGATTTATTGGCTATATTAAGGTATTTATGTTGTTCATTTGTTAAAGAGGTTTCTAATGCTAATGACATCATTCCGAGTACAGCATTTAATGGTGTACGTAATTCATGACTTACATTAGCTAAAAAATCATCTTTCACTTGACATGCTTTTTCAACTTCTTGTTTGGCTTTTTGCATATCATGTAATAGCTGTTCTCGCTCATTGGCTTTATCATCTAGATGTTGTAATAGCTTATTGGTTGCAACAATTAAATGCCCTAATTCATCCTCCTCATGTTTTGGGAGGTGAGGTAAGCGTATTTTTTCAGGATTTTTAGTAGGAATCGTATGAACGGTTTTAACTAACTGAAATAGAGGGCGAGTGACGATATAGTGAAAAAGTACTAATAATATAGTGGCTAAAATAAGGTTACGGGTAATACCCGTTGCTAATACAATTGCAGAACGTTTAAAGAAATTAAGGGCTAATAAGTGGGTATCAACAGTAACGGTTAAGCGTCCAATCAGCTGATTTTTATCTTGCGCATATAAGACTAAAGTATGCTCTTGTTGTGGCTCAAAAATAATATCAGATACCCATCGCCATCGTGATAAATCAAGGGCATGTTGTTGGGTTACAAAGCGTTGCTTTAACAGCTCATCAAAAAATTCTACTTTATGAATATAAGGATAATGGAATAAGCTGGCAATCACTTCATTTGCTAGGACAGTATCCCGCTTACTCATTACTTGACGTGCTGAATTTTCAACAGTATTGAGTGTTAAGCCAATCGTATCAACCAATGATTCTTGTGTATCAAAATAGTCAGAATAAACTTGCAAAAAGCCACTTAACAAACCTAAAATCAATGCAATCACAACGACATATTTAGCTTGTCGAAAAGATAAACGCTTAAATAATGACAAGGTGCTTTGCATAAAGATCTCGCTTAATGACCTAGGCTTAAAAATGGAGTCTTAAATAGAATTATAAGCAAATATTAAGCCTTTTTATATTTATATTACATCTCAAATCAGTCATATGTAAAAGTAGTAAAATACAACAGCTTTAATCTGGTATTCTTCTTACCCCAAAACATTATACAATAACTGACCTATTATCACTGGCTGTTACGAAACCCCATGATCACCTTACCCCGCCCTAGTCATTATTATCCTTTATTATTTTTATTATGTATCTTCACTGCCTTTATTTATCAGACAGTTTTAGATAATGAATTATTACACTGGGATGATTACAGTTATTTAATTACCCATACTGAACTACATACATTATCACTTACTAATTTACAGCATATATTTTCATTTTATGAAAGTAATTGGACACCTATTACATGGTTGTCACATATGTTGGCATGGCAAGTTTTTGCAGACAGTAGTACAGGACACCATGCTATTAACCTAGTATTGCATATTATCAATGTCCTGTTAGTTTTTTATTTTTCTATTGCATTACTAAATCATGTACCTCGGTTCAATTCAATAACTCGTTTACATATTGCCTATATTACTGCTTTATTATATGCCATTCATCCCCAGCATGTTGAAGTTATTGCATGGGTTTCTGCTCGTAAAGATGTACTCAGTACCACATTTATACTTGCTGCATTAATAAGTTATTTATCTTATTTGACTACGATGGAAAAAAAGAAACTATGGGGAAGTATTGTTTTATTTACCTTGGCCTGTATGACCAAACCTGTCATGGTTACTTTACCTGCTTTACTTTTGCTATTAGATATTTACCCTCTAAATAGAATCAAATCACCCTATCAATTTTGGGAGTGCCTAAAAGAAAAAAGTGGCTATATAATTATCACGCTACTTATAGCCTATATTGCAATAGAGGGGCATACACAAAGTGATGGGCTAACATCTACAGCTGTTATTTCAATGGTAGAGCGTTTATGGAATAGTATTCATAGTTTATATTTAT
>Ga0193953_1001091_pt1 | contig 13151 bp, 9 predicted proteins | sample BB_4_MG_FD_140325 | JGI IMG/M metagenome (GOLD analysis project Ga0193953, IMG submission 140325) | Microbial mat bacterial communities from the Broadkill River, Lewes, Delaware, United States - BB_4_MG | ecosystem: Environmental > Aquatic > Freshwater > River > Microbial mats | place: USA... | reverse complement strand
GATATGTTTTTAAGTCATTTATGGATGAGTATAAATGGGGGCCAAGTGCTGATATGGGGGTGAGTGTTACTTACCTTGCATCTTCCCAAGTCCAATTAGATGCATCTGTAACCAATGGCGAGGGATACAAACAGCTACAAAAAGACAATAATTACCTTATAAATTTTGGAGCCATTTACCAACCATTTTTGAAACTTAAATTAAGAGGAAGTTTAAATATTCGAGCTGGAAATGATACCATTGTGAATAATCAGATGGTAACCAGTTTCTTCAGTGATTATGCATATAATCAGGGAAATATTGGTTTTGAATTTAATTGGCTTCGAAATGGAACCTTATCACATAGGAATGAAGCAATAGGTCTTTCATTCTATGCGAATCATACATTAAATGTTATAAAGACGTTTGCCAGGATTGATTTTTTATCTGAAAAAACAGAAAATGGAGTTTCCAATGATGGACTTTTGACCATTGCTGGTATCGAATATCAACCGATGGATCGGTTAAAAATTTCTCCAAATTTTAGATGGTGGGCACTTAATCATGAAGATTATGGGGCCTCGTGGGGTATTCATACGGAATTCTTTTTTTAAGAGAAATTATATAGCTAGTAATATAAAATGGAATCAAATGAAACAGATATTTTTTTATTTAATTTTAATCACTCTGATGGTGAAGAATACTTCTTGCGAGGTATCTCATCAACCAGGCGATTTAGAGCAAGCCATTTGTTGTAAAAATAGTGAAAAGGCTATTCAGATACTGAAAAGAGGAATCAATGTAAATGAATATAACAATTCAACTTCATTTTTACATTTAGCTTTGAGTCATCGATTGGAAAATGTGGCATTGATTTTAATTGCTAAAGGGGCAGATGTTAATGTTCGAGATTCAATAGGGTATAGCCCAGTGCATTTGGCTGCTAAATATGGCCTTCATAATGTGATAGATGTTTTAATTAAAAAGGATGCCAATCTTAATTTTATTGATGATGCCGGATATACTCCTTTAAATTATGCCATTATTTCAGGTAATCAATCTATAATAAAACAACTCTTGATTCATGGAGCTGTTACTTTTCACAGAGGATTACCAACTATGAAAGATGGACCATTTGTAGATTACACAGAAGATGGATTATTATCTTATTATTTGGTACATGATTCCTTAATGTCTACTACCACTATGCAGGCCAAGTTATTTCCGCATGGAACCAAGCAATTTAAAGGATGGATTGCTGATTCATTGACTTACACTATTCAGGATATCAGTAAAACAGAATGGGTGGTGAACACGAATCAACCCATATTTGTTCTTGGAGATATACATGGACAATATGATCGAATGGTTCAAAACCTGAAAGAGAATAACGTTATTGGTCCTGATTTGAAATGGACGTTTGGTAAAGGGCATTTGGTTTTTGTTGGCGATATTTTTGACCGCGGTCCCAAAGTTACCGAAGCACTGTGGTTTATATACAATCTGGAGCAAGAGGCCGAAAAGGCCGGAGGTAAAGTACACCTGATACTTGGTAACCATGAGTTATTGGTTTTGGAAAATGATTTACGTTACATTCATCGTAAATATGAAAAACTATCTGAGCATACAGGTTTGAACCATGCTTTGTTGTTTCACCCCAATTCAGTGCTAGGTGAGTGGATTAGATCAAAAACAACATTCTTAAAGATTAATGATATTTTGTTTGTTCATGCCGGAGTGTCTGAAAAATTGCTTAGAGGCAAGCTATCAACGGAGCAAATCAACAACTTAACAGCAGATTATCTGAATGGAGGAGAGAATCCACACAATGAGGATGACTTGGATTTGGTATTAGGATCATTTGGTCCGTTTTGGTATCGGGGATATTTTAAAGAAAGATCTAAATACCCCTTAATTAAGGAGGCCGAGTTAGATCGGATCATGAATGAGTTAGATGTAAAAACTATTATTGTTGGGCATACCGAAAATGATAAAATCAAAGGCTATTTTAATGGGAAGGTAATCAATGTCAATATTCCTCTGGCGGATGAAAGTGTTCCTAACCAGGCCTTATTGATAGAAAAGGGTAAGTTCTATCATTATACAGAAGGAACTGATGAGCAAATCATAAAATAATATCAACGCGTAAGCTGCTGTTGTGATGATTCCATATTACATCTAACGAGATGTTTAAGTGTTATCATGTTGTGACTGATTCAGGTAGGCCGGTTTTTTTCGGCCTCCTGAATTTTTTACTAACTGAAACGGATTGGATCCAGTTTTAGTGGAGACATAAGGAGAATAATACATAGCAGAAAACTAGATTAACCATGAGAGATATGAAAAGTATACCTTTTTTTGAGAATGATTATTGGAGATCTATGGCGATTTTTCAGATTTTATCTCATTGTGAATTTGAATTATTTGTAGAGAATATGAGTTGTTCATTACACAAAAGTGGTAGTGTTTTGTATAAACAAGATTGTTTGATAAATGGCGTTTTTATTTTAATTAGTGGTATTGTTAAACAAGTCAAGTATGGTCCAAAAGGAAAAGAGCATATTCTTCGTTTTGCCAAGCGGGGGGACGTCATTGGTTTCCGATCCAATATAACCGATGAAATGGCTTGTTCAACCTCAATAGTAGTAGAGGATGCTGTAGTATGTTACTTACCCGGCAAGCTGTTAAGTCAATTAATGCAAACCAATTCTAACTTTGGGTATTATATGATACAGCAGGTGTGTAATGAAATAGAAGAAACTCAGAAGTTCATTTTAAATATTGCACAAAAAAAAGTAAGGGAGCGGGTTGCAGATGCTTTAATTCATTTGATGAAACGTTTTGAATTAGATCATGATAATTATTTAAAAATACCGCTTTCCAGAAGGGAATTAGCATCAATGGTTGGTACAGCGCCTGAATCGACCATACGAATGCTCGCTGATTTTAAGAGAGAGAAACTAATAGATTTACAAGGGCGTAGTATTCAGTTTTTGAATGTTAAGAAGTTAACTAAAATAGGAGAGGTGTCACTTAAGTTTTAGTAGCCAACGTTAATATGTTAAGCTTAATAGTGAGATTTATATGAGGTTGGTCAGACAAAAATCACATTAAATCAATCGTAATAAAAGTAATATCATGCACCTATACTACCTTGATTACCTAGCTTCAAAAAAAGGGATTCGTTTAATTCATCGATTTGGCTGTTTTAGAATGTCGAAATCAGATAACTACCTTTTTCTGGGTAAGTTTTATTCTGCTGTAAACATAGATCACAATGTGCGGAAAGAATTTCCAGAATGGACAATTCATAGTTGTAGTTACTGTTGTGGTAAAGATTAATATTGATTTCAATTATTGTATTTGTAATATAGGGTAACTGTCCATGAGATTTCTGATTTTCAATTTTTTAGTAATTGCTTTATTATTGGTAAGTGGGTGTGATGCACCCAAATATCAGATTGTTCAAAAAAATGATGCCAACGGTTTTTCATATGAAATCGTTACGAATGATCCATTCAAGGCACGTATTTATACTTTGAAAAATGGTTTAAAAGTTTACCTGGTACGTAATACAAATAGACCAAGTATTGCAACCTTTATAGGTGTAAAAGCAGGGGCAACTTTTGAAGATTCTTGTCATACTGGTGTTGCTCACTATTTAGAGCATTTGATGTTTAAGGGGACATCAGAAATTGGTACCATTGATTGGGCTAAAGAGAAAATAATATTAAGTAAAATTTCTGATCTTTTTGAGCAGTACAGGAAGACGTTAGGTAACGCGCAAAAGAAAGCTATATATTCAAAAATTGACAGTTTGTCTCAAATTGCGGCATCCTATGTTGTGACTAATGAGATGGATATGCTGCATAATGCTATTGGTGCTACAGGTGTTAATGCCAGTACAAGTTATGAGTCTACTATTTACAAGAGCGTAGTACCAAAGAATGAATTGGAACGATGGGCACGGTTGCAAGCAGAACGCTTTACAAATCCGGCACTGCGATTATTTCATACAGAGTTAGAGACTGTTTATGAAGAGTACAATATGTACCAGGATATGGATAGTGAGCATACACATTTGGCTCTGATGGATGGATTGTTTGAGGTACACCCATATAATACTTGTGTTCTTGGCAGGCCTGAGCACTTGAAAGCACCGTCTATGAAAGCAGTGCTTGACTTTAAAGAGAGGTATTATATACCTAATAATATGGCAATAGCATTGGCTGGTGATTTGAATTTCGAAGAGACCATACAATTAATCGAGCACTACTTTAGTGCCATGCAACGAAAGGATCTTAACTTACCTCCTTTAGCTAAAGAAAAACCAATTTCAACTCCGGTTGTGAAAGAAGTAATTGGGCCAGATGCTGAATATCTGAACATAGCATTTCGATTTGATGGTATTGGTAGTAGAGACGAAATGATGGTAAATCTCATAAGTGCCATCTTATGTAACCAACACGCTGGCTTAATAGACCTGAATCTGGTACAGCAACAGAAGGTGTTAACTGCCCACTCACAGGCTTGGTTTATGTGTGATTATGGATTACACACAATAAGCGCTACTCCCCGCGATGGAATGTCGCTCGAAGAGCTGAAATGGCTTTTATTATCGGAGTTGGATAAAGTTAAAAAAGGTTGTTTTGAGGATTGGTTAATTGAAGCAATAGTTAATCAGCGAAAAGTTGATTTTATGAATACCTTGGATAATCCTTTTGATGCTGCTTATTCATTGATTGAAACGTTTACCAATGGACAGTCGCATGCTGCTATTCTCTCTTTCGAAGATGAGTTGAAGCAAATTACAAAGGAGGAAATAATGGCTTTTGCAACTGAAAAATATCAGGATAATTTTGTTGTTGTATATAAGCGCAAAGGTGAGCGCAATAGAGAAAACAAAGTTAGTAAGCCCGAGATTACGTCTGTTCCTGTCAATCGTCAACTACAGTCGTCGTATGCAAAATCATTTTTGGCTAAGAATCCAACTTCTATTAAACCTGAATTTATAAACTTTGAAGAAAAGCTAAACAAGAAGACATTAAAAGCCGGAGTAGAATACTACCACTCTCACAATGAAACAAATGCTTTATTTAGTCTTGAGTATGTAATTGATATCGGTAAGTATCATAATAAACTGATCCCTTTAGCTGTTGAGTATTTAGGTTTAATTGGTACAATGCAATATTCGCCTGAATTATTAAAGAAGGAACTATATCGGTATGGTTTGGAATTTACTGTTAGTGCATCAGATAGACGCTGTTATATAACTATCTCCGGACTTGATGATCAACTCGAGAAAGGTATTCAGCTAATGGAGCATATCATTCATAATGTAAAAGGAGATCAGAAATCGTTTGATTCATTTGTTAATCGTATTATAGAAAAGCGTAATAATAATAAGGTAAATCCAAATGCTATACTTAGGGCAATGAAAGATTATGGGCTTTATGGAGAGTCTTCACCAGGAAAGTTCATTGTAAGTAATGATGATTTGCATAAAATTAGGCATGAAGATCTCACAAAAGTGATTACAGAACTTGTTAATTATGAGCATAAAGTCTACTATTACGGATCATCTTCTCCACAAAAAGTAAAGGAACTATTATATTCTTATCATTCAGAACCAGTATTGGTTAACTATATTCCACAAGCAGCAAAATTCGAGATGCTAGCCCACAAAGTGTCAAAAGTTTATGTTGTGGATTACGATATTAGTCAGGCCAATATTATTTTGGTGGCGAAGGATAAAAAGTTTGAACCGTCTATTTACCCTTATGCACTATTATTTAATCGCTATTTTGGTGATGGGCTTTCATCGGTAGTGAGCCAAGAGATTAGGGAATCAAAAGCATTGGCTTATTCTGCCTATACAACCTTTAATATTGCTCGTACCCAAGATGATTATAATACCATAATTGGTGGATTAGCTACCCAAGCAGATAAGTTAGATGTTGCCACCACTGCACTTTTAGACTTAATGGAAAATCTTCCACAGGCTAACTATGCTTTTCAGCAAGCCTGTGAAAGCGTTATCAAACAGATTAATACAGAGCGTATCACAAACGAGAGTCTGTTTTGGGAGTATCAGAGGAATATGGATCGAGGAATTGATTATGATGTCCGGAAAGATATTTATAGTAAGGTGCAAACAATGACATTGGATGAATTTGGAGAGTTCTTTAACGAGCATATTGCAAATAAACAGTTTACATATTTGGTAATGGGTCGGAAAGATGACATGAATTTTAGTGCTCTGGAAAAGTTAGGTACTATACATGAACTAACATTGGAACAATTATTTGGCTATTGACAATGAAGATTGAAAAATCAATGGCTGTCCAATTGTTTATAAGAGGATTAAAGTTATGAATTTTATAAGGGTGGAGACTCCATATGTGTGGTCCGGAAATTCACATAGATTGTAGGAGTTTTTGTTTCAATCCCCTTTACCAAACCTGTTTTGGTAAGGGGGATTGTTGTTAAGTATCTCATAAGTTGTGCTGTATTAAGGGGCATGTAGTGAGGGGGTTGGCTTGTTATGTAGTGGTGATGTAGTGTTAGTCATAGCCTGATAAATGTCATTTATGAAAAAGTATCAAAATTTTTTATCTCATTTTGAAGAGCACGATTTAATGACCCTTAGGATTACAATGTCATATTAAACATGTATAGGGTTGTTGAATATTAACAGAATCAATTAACCGTATAAACTAATGTTATGAAAACGATCGTTGATAAAAAAACAATTGACTGGCCAATACAGGAAGAGGTTGCTCAGAAGACTACCGGTAAGGGGAAAATACTAATGGTAAAGCATGGTTATAATCCTAATTCAAGTTCAATAGGTTCTATAATTTATGCTTTCCCAAAATTAGCTTTGGGTCTGACAGTAATTTTTGGATTGGTCTCCTCTGTAATTATTTCAAAGTTTAATAAAAGTAAATCTATACATCCAACTGATAAATCCCTTAAAGAAAATGAGAACGCTTAATTTAATATTTTTCATAACCCTTATGTCCACTTTTTGCTTTGGGCAACAGACCGCCGATAATATCATACATCAGGCAAGAAACGATTTAGAAAAAGGGAACTATAAAAGTTGTTTTAAGTTGTTAAGTAGTGGAATGCATGATGCTAAGCTCGATAGTTTATCCAGGAGTGTAGTTCAATATGAATTTGCCATGTTTTATTGTGATTATGTTGGTAATTACAATAAAGGATTTGATCTGATAAAGGAGATTAGCCCTATGACCGTTTATTGGGATCGTAAAAGCAGGCTGCAGTTTCATGATGACTTTAGCCTTATTAAACAGCTTAAAAAATGCAATCAGAAGCTTGATCAACTCAATGTAGAGTTAGCTGTTAACCTTAACCAGCAAATTAGTGGTGATGAGCTAATGAATACTATTAACCTGCTAACGAAACAAGTTGAAGCATCACCAGATTATTACCGTAAAGCTGAACTCTTTTATTCTTTAGGGTTAGCCTATCAAAAGAGTGAAAAGTATGGACGGGCTATTAAGCATTTAAAAAAGGCCTTGAAGGAAAAGCCAGCCATCGATTTTATGCTGCCTGTAACTGTTAAATTAAATCAAGCCAAAGAACGTTACCAGTATCGTATTGTACGTAGTAGTGTTCTGGCTTTTCTGGCTCTTTTTATTGTTCTAACAGGTTTATTGTTTTATCGAACGAAGCCTTGGTTGTGGTTAAAATGGAAGCATTCAATTCCTTTTGTGATCGTATTAGTCTTGTGGTGTGTGTGTTACTTCTTAGGTTTTTATATTCTAGGATCTAAAATAAAAGAGTTTCATTTACAGAATAATTCGTTTCAACAAATAGATCATTTCTTTTTGTTTTCAGGAGCAGGAGGCCCCGGCGGATATTTTTCCATGTATTTGTTTTACTATGGGCTTTGGGCTTTATCTGGCCTTTATGTTTTATCTCTGGCCTTGTTGGTATACGAGCGTAAATGGATTAAGACGACGGCATTATTGATAAGTGGTTTGTTGTTGTTTTCCAGCATTTCCATTTTGTTTTATCAAAATCACTTGTATGGCAAGGGTGTAGAAAAAGATTACGGGGAATCCATCTGGTTAAAGTCCTATCAGTTTAAGAAGATGGAACTAATACCCTATGTTTTAACTGATCCTCAAAGTTTTCCCAATGTTGGTGTAGGAGATGTACCAAACCAAGTTTTACGCGATTGGATGATGGAATATTGTATACTGGAGGACTCGTTAAGTCATTAAATTAAGTCAATTTAAAGAATAGTGTGATATGAAATATAGATATGAAAAGTTTGGGGGTATCATTGCCAGTGAGGATCCGCCATTTTTGGCCTATGTGGACCGAAACTACATGCGCGAACTTGCTTTAAAGGAAACGAAATTGTGGGATGGTGCCGATGATGCAATAGGCTTATTATCAGCCCCTACGGAAGTGCATTTTGCGATTACAAACAAGTGCTCTGTTAAATGCCCGCATTGTTACATGGATGCTGGTAATGAGGATATTGGTGAGTTGGATACATTTGAAATGAAGAAAGCGTTAGACGTGCTTGCCAATATGGGAGTTTTCCATGTTGCCATGGGGGGAGGTGAAGCCTTGGAGCGACTTGATTTATTTGAAGTAGCTGAGTATGCCCGGGAAATTGGCTTAGTGCCTAATTTAACAATATCGGGAATTGGATTAAATGAAACACTAGCCAGACAATTGAAGGTATTTGGACAAGTAAACCTTTCTTTAGATGCCGTTGGGAATAAAAGTGGTGTATTTAGGGAGCTTCACAACTTTAAAATTATAGATAAAGCTTTTTCTTTATTAAAAGATGCTGATGTACGTACGGGTATAAATTGTGTTCTAGGCAGGCGTAACTTTAACCAGTTAGAATCCATATTTGATTATGCAGCGAAAAAAGGGATTGAGGAGCTGGAGTTTCTGCGCTATAAACCGGCCGGACGAGGGAAGATATTTTATGAGTCGGAAAAAATGTATCATTATCAAAATTGTGCGCTTGTGCCAAAGTTGATCAAGCTCTCAGAAGAGTATAAAGTAACAGCTAAAATTGATTGTTCGTTTATTCCGATGCTTTGCTATCATAAACCTCCCATTGACAAATTGAGGTCTATGGCTACTTATGGTTGTGAAGCTGGGAATGTTTTGTTAGGTATTAGAAGTAATGGACAGGTGAGTGGTTGTTCCTTTTTAGAGGATACAGAATTAACAGTTTTCGAATTGACTGAACAATATGCTAATCATCATGGACCGTTATCTATACATCGTAATTGGATTGAACAGTCACCGGAACCATGTAAATCCTGTGTCTATTTAAGTTTGTGCAAAGGAGGATGTCATAACGTAAGTAAAGCTATAACAGGATCTTATTTGACTCCAGATCCAGATTGTCCTTTTGTAGTAGATTATAATCAAAACTTTTAAATCATATGAAGCGAGTTAATGTATTTGGAATTGTTCTATCAATGATTATTGGAATTGGTTTCATTGGAGCTTTCTTTGGGTGGCTTCAGTTAGTTTCAATTAATTCTGATGTAAAGAAGCAACAATATAATGAGGTTTGTACTTATTTGAATTTAAAAAAGATCGTGAAAGCACAAGCGATTTATAAGCAGCATGATTGGGACAATGATGGTGAGCTGGAGTATTCTCCGTTTTTAGTGCATTTATGGAAAACCATTATAAATAAGAATGGAGAAGCTTTAAAGATAAATTTGATATCAAAGAAATTAGGCTTTGCTACAGAGCCTTCTTTCGCTCAGAATGGCTATGTTTTCAAAATGTTGTATGAATATCATGCAGATGCTTTAGAGTTAATGGATTATAAAAAGGAGTGGGCCATTTGTGCATTTCCATTGGATAAAGGTACAACAGGTTTGCTTACCTTTATTGTCGATCATAGAGATACTATACTGGTATCGGCTACTCAAAATATTTATAAACATGAGTATCCTGACAGACCTCTGGATAACAGCTGGAAGATAATTTCAAAAAAAGAGGATCTAATTGCATATCAAGGTGGGCTGAGAAATAAAGTAACACAATCAAGTACCGGATTAGCAGAATGAACACCTGTAAAATAATATTGATGTGGTTTTTACTGCACTACACAATAATTGTAGCTGTGAACGCAATTGATCAGGAGCAGGAGAATTGTGTTGCGAATCATACTCAACTATCAGAATTAGAGGCGCTAAGTAAGCGATTTAATGTTTTTTCAGGGAAAGAACCTTTACAAGCGATTGTTTATGGTGATTCAATAATTGAATTGCTCGATAAAAATGAAAGCCCTAAGGCGCTTGCTGATATGTATATAAAAAATGGTCGCTTATTGGAGTTGGAGGGTAGTTATGGTGTTGCGGTTAACTATTATGAGAAAGCTTATGCTATAGCAGAAAAGTGTACTATTGATAGTTCACAGGCATTTTTTGGTTATCGCCTTGCCAATGCAGAGCGTAAACAAGGTAATTATCATAAAGCACTTCAACTTTGCTATAAAAACGTTAATCAAGCTATTTCTATAAGGGATACTTTGACCTTATTACGGCTTTACAACTGTTTGGGAAACATTTACACAGGAACGAAGGAGGTTGATGTAGCGATTAAACATTATTCAGAAGCATTAAAGTTTTCAATGGCTTTGCAAGATAGTGTCGGTATTGCATGTGTGTTCAATAATTTGGGAATCATCTATAAACAGCAAGGCCGTTATGATAAAGCGATGAACTATTACAGGCAGGCCCTGTTTTGGGATAAAAGAAAATCTCGTTATCGAGCCAGTTCTATTCATAATATTGCTGAGCTGGCACTTTTGCAAGGTAAGTTAGGATTGGCTTATTCTAAAACACATGAATCTCTTCGCATCAGACAAAAGGCCAGAGATAAGGCAGGTATGATGCAATCTTATACTTTGCTGGGGAAATATTATTTAAGTCAGGATTCTTTAGGTATGGCTCAAAACTATTTATTTCGCGCATTGGCCTTAACGGATAGTATCACCTTCTCACCGATTGTTTCTCATACGTATTCGGTAATTAGTAAATGGTATGAAAAAGCTGGCGATTATGAAAATGCGCTGGTCTATTACCGTTTATACAAGAAAGTCAAAGAGGGTGTTGTTGGTAAACGGCAATCGCAAAAAATGGCTGTTTTGGAGTATCAGCGTCAACTTCAATATGAAAAGAAAAGTGCAGAGATAAGAAGATTTTGGAGGTTTGTTATTTTCTCCGTAATGGTGGTGGTATTTATTGTTTTTTTATTAATAGGTATTGGTCGTTACCGTAATCGATGGGTAAGAGAAAGCCTGGAAAAGAAACTCATTACAACACAGAAAAAGCAAATTGAGACTGATCTTGAGTATAAGCAAAAGGAGGTGAGTATGCTGATATTAAATCAAGCTAGTATGAATAACTTGATTGAAGATGTTAAGCAACAACTTAGTATTTCTAAGTATAAAATAAGAAAGGAAAACAGGAGTGATATTCAAGGTGTTATTAATGTTTTGAATAATAGTTTAAGACAAGATGTTTGGAAAGAGTTTGAAATGCGCTTTGTGGAAGTTCATCAGGATTTTTATCCTGAACTGTTAAAGCGATTTCCAGATTTAACACCCAATGAGCAGCGTTTGTGTGCATTTCTGCGTTTGAATATGTCTTCAAAGGAAATCTCCTCTGTTACCAATCAATCTGTTAAAAGTATTGAGACTGCCAGATGTCGTTTACGCAAAAAGATGAACTTATCCGGACAAAATGTTAGTTTGACAAATTACTTGACTCAAGTATGACATTTTGTTTCTGTGTTTTAAGTATAAAGCGAACTCCTGTTTGTTTTTGCTGAATGCTGTTAAAGTGTTGACGGAAAAGATGTAAGGGCGCTTAGGGTGGTTGATGTAGTGTTATAAATAGTGTTGAAAATTCTAAAATTTGCTGAGTAAACTATAATTATGCTGTAACCATTTTTAACAACTAAATTTATAGTGTTATGCAAAAAGCATTTACCAATTATTTGAGAGACACTTTTGTGTCAGGGAAAAAGATGTTATTAATTAGAGTGTGGTTAATAGCATGTTTTACAATTATTAGTATTTCTTCTTATTCTCAAGGCCTTCGTTTTGTTGCCTATGGTGACTCCAGAAGTTATCCGGAAACCCACAATCAGATTTGTGAATTAATTAATGCTGAGAATCCAGAGGTGGTTATCCATAGTGGTGATTTATGGGATGGATACTCTCCCTCCGAGTGGGTTAGCCATTTTACTTCTAAATCTAACCTAAGCAACTTAGCAAATGCAAATAAGATTCTTGTGGCTCGTGGAAATCATGAGAGTGAGGGGGAAGTACTCAATTTGTCCCCCAGTTTTGTTAGAAACAACAGCATGACTTATTCACTTCTTGAGGGAAATGTATTCTTCGTGTGTTTGGGGATGGATCCTTCGCCAACTTTTCTGGAAGCAGAGTTACAAAAGCCAGAAGCTCAAAATGCTGATTATCGCATTATTTACCACCACTATCCAATTTATAGTAGTGGACGCGGGTCAAGTGGTTATGCTGCATTAGAAGCCATTTGTGATCAGTATAATGTTACCATGTCTTTTGCCGGTCATGATCACCATTACGAGCGTAGTAAGGTTATGAAAAACCAGGCAGTAGCATATTCGGGATCAGATGTGCCTGCAAACATCGAAGGCACCACCTATGTAGTGACTGGTGGTGGCGGTGCACCGTTGTACTCTGCCGGAAGTTCTTTCTGGACCGATTATGTTACAGTAACCAATCATTATTGTGTATTGAGTGCCTATACAGACCGCTTGGAGATGGTTGTGAAAGGTTTGGATGGAACGGTTATTGAAACATTCGTTAGGAGAAAAACGCCTGCAGTTACACACCAACTAACCGTTCAAACTAATTCTCAAGGTACTATTAGCCCTTCATCTGGTGAATTCGGTGAGGGAGAGGCCGTCACGCTGACTGCTACAGGAAGTGTTGGTTATGCTTTTGATTACTGGACAGGTGATTTAAGTGGAAATGCTAATCCTGCAACCATTACTATGGATGCACCTAAAACAGTTGGAGCCGTCTTTAAGGTAGTGCCAACTTATACATTAACAACTTCGGTAGGTAGCGGAGAAGGAACGGTAACGCCTTCTACAGGTTC
>Ga0193953_1001089_pt1 | contig 13181 bp, 14 predicted proteins | sample BB_4_MG_FD_140325 | JGI IMG/M metagenome (GOLD analysis project Ga0193953, IMG submission 140325) | Microbial mat bacterial communities from the Broadkill River, Lewes, Delaware, United States - BB_4_MG | ecosystem: Environmental > Aquatic > Freshwater > River > Microbial mats | place: USA... | reverse complement strand
ATACCTTGAGAATATTTTCCTATAGTTTTTTGTTTATCACGACCTGATTCATCTTTGTATCTAATTAGATAAATTTTATCTATAACTTTATTATCATTATTTACAACTTCTTTGTAAAAAATACCTTTGTGTGAAGTGGGGATTCTATCTTGTAAAACTATCATTTTTTCTCTTTAACAATCCGCTAATAATCCGCCTAATATGAGAAAAAACGCATTATTTCGCTTAAATTTGATGATAGTGTAACATGGGAGAAGCCCTAAAATAAAGGGCTTGCAGAGATTTGATTAAATATGAAAAAATAAGCCTATTGTATAACAAACTCGGTAAAGTAGATTCCTTGAACAGTTCCATCTGAAACTATAGCATTTAGAGTATCCATGATCTGATTAGATACTTTTTGCTTACCTTTTTTAGATGATATCTCTTCAAGTGTTTTAGAAGTAAGTATTCTAATGATCCTATCTCTTATTACAGGTGCTTTAGCATCAAGTTCTATACTAAGTTCTTCTCCACTTAGTTCAAGTGATATAGTAGCCTTTAAGTATCTTCTACCAGCATCACTTTTTAGGTTTACAGTAAATGTATCAAGAGGATATAAAATCCCGATTTCACTTAGTCTTCTATCTTGTTCTAAAGCTGGTGAAGCACGTCTTGTAGGTTGTGTAGATGCTGACTGCATTTGAGCACTTGGTTGTTGCATTGTTTGTTCATCATCAGAACTCATTAAAACAACTGCTAGAACAGCACCTATTACAATAATTAGAACCAATACAGCTATGATAATGATCATAAGCATATTACTAGATTTTTTTTGTCCTTGTTCCTCTTGTTCTTCTTTAGCTTCTTCTTCAGCCATAACTTTCCTTTTTTAGATTTATATTTTTTCTTCTAACAAGCTTTTAAGCGGTAAAAACTCATACGTATCAGCATTATAATACTCTATTTTACCAGTTGATATATCGTAACACCATCCATGTATAGATAAAATACCATTCTCAAAACGTTCTTTTACAACAGGATAAGTTAAAATATTTTCTATCTGTTTAATTATCGACAATTTTTCTGTAAGCCTTAGCAAATCTTCTTTATTAGCATCTGATCCAAGACTTAAGATTGCAGATTGCTTTGCACTTTTTCCAAGTTCTAGCCATTTTTTAGTATGAACAAGAGATGGATCTTGTATATCTTCATATAGGGAAGCACATGCTCCACAATGTGTATGTCCACATATAATGATCTCTTGTACTTTTAAAACACTTACAGCATACTCTATACCTGAAGCTGTTGCATGAAAATCTTCATCTGGCTTATATGGAGGTACGAAGTTACCAACATTTCTTATCACAAACAGATCACCAGGTTCTGTTTGAACCATCATGTCTGGAATGACTCTTGAATCTGAGCATCCTATAAAAAGTGCTTTTGGGGATTGACCACTCTTTACTAAGTCTAGTAAAGATTCTTGATTTTTTTTGAAATAAGACCTGAAAAGTTTATTGCCTTGGGCATATTCTTTAAGATTAATCACAACTAGTAATATTTAATTCTTTCATAATCTCTTCAAAAATTATACCAGATTCACGATCTAGATCATCATGGTATTCAACAACAACAACTTCTCTGCCATTTGATATATTACAAGTATATGTTTCAGGCTTAATATCATACTTTGAAGTTATTTTATCTATAGTTGAACAAACAAGTTGTCCTTCATCTTTACCTTCATATGCAATAGATAATTTAGAAAATCTTTCTTCGCTTCTGTGTTCTGCATCTATCATTTAAAACCCTTATAAAAATTTATTGATTATAACATTTTTAATGCTAAATATAGAGTAAATAAGCTTTTAAATTAGTACCACTCTAAAAGTTTTGTTACTTCATCAACCACAAATGTTTTCATGTTTGTTTTCTCAAGAGGTTTTTTTGAAAGTAATACTTTGTTTATATTTTGCATTTGTGCTTCTTTTAGTCTTGCATCAAGACCAAATACTTCTCTAACATCACCTACAAGTGAAACCTCACCTAAAAAGATTGTTTCTTTAGATATAGCTCTGTCTCTAAAACTAGAAATAATTGCAGCTAATATCGCAAGATCAGCTGATGTTTCATTGATTTTTATACCGCCCGTAATATTTATATATACATCATAACCAGATAGTGGAATCTCAAGTTTTCTCTCAAGTAGTGCTAAAAGCATATTTAGCCTATTGTTATCAAATCCCGTAGCTTGACGTTTTGAGTTTGGAGTATGGCTCTCACTTACTAATGCCTGAACTTCTAAAATAATAGGGCGGCTTCCTTGCATTACTACAGTTAATGCAGAACCTGCTTGATTTGAATTGCGGTTAAAAAATCTGGAAGCTATATCTGTAGCCGATACTAATCCCTCATTTCTCATTTCAAAAACACCAATTTCACTAGTTGGTCCAAAACGGTTTTTAAATCCTCTTAAAATTCTAAGTTCTTGTGAAGAGTCACCTTCAAAATAAAGTACAGTATCAACCATATGTTCCAGCACACGAGGTCCTGCTATTGAACCCTCTTTAGTAATGTGACCAATTATGAAAATAGCCAAGTCTTTCTCTTTTGCTATTCTCATAAGCTCAAACGTGATCTGTCTAACCTGAGTTACTGAACCCGGGGCAGATGTAATCGCTTCCGAATATAGTGTTTGGATTGAATCAATAATTAAAAAGTCATATTTATGATGTTCAAGTTCTGCTAAAACTTGCTCAAGTCTTATCTCGCTTAAGAGATATAAGTTATCATGATTAGCTCCAAGTCTATTTGCACGAAGTTTTATTTGACTACTTGATTCTTCTCCGCTGACGTAAAGCACATCTTTTCCTGCTGTAGATATTAGCCCTCCAACCTTTAATAAAAGAGTAGATTTTCCAACTCCAGGACTGCCACCGATCAGAGTAAGAGAACCTGGAACTATCCCTCCACCTAAAACAGTATCTAACTCAGGATCATTTGATGAAAATCTGTATATTTCCTCTTCTACAACTTTATTTATAGAGATCGCTTTAGAGGTTTGGCTAGATGTTGATTTTGTTTGTTTAATTACTTCTTGTTGATGTTCATTTAATTCTACAAGTGAGTCCCAAGCTCCACAGTTTGTACACTTTCCCATCCATTTAGGAGTAGTCATTCCACAATGTTGACATTCAAACAGTACTTTTTTCTTAGCCATAATTTTCCCTTAATTTTATTGCATAAAATGAAGGGGGACCCCTTCTATTTTATAGAATAACGCAAATGAAAATAATTCCATTTACTACGCTAACGCTGTGTTTTCTTCAGCAGAAAGCTCATAGCACTAGTGCGATTTAATAAAAACTGGAGAAATTATACTACGCAAAACGATTTACCTTTTAAAATATGTCATTTTGCAATATTTACTATGGTAGATGTTATAATCACATAATTATTTTAGGAGTAGTGATGAATACCTTAAGTGTCTCAACTTTAAATGAACAGATCAAAAGTTTGCTAGAAACAAGTTTTACACGAGTTCTTGTTGAGGGTGAATTATCTCGTATAACTTTTCATAACTCAGGACATATATATTTTACACTTAAGGATTCATCATCTGCCATCTCTTGTGTAATGTTTAGAGGAAATGCCTCAAGGTTAAAATTTCAGCTCGAAGAGGGGATGAAAGTTGTAATTGATGGTGCTGTAAGTGTATATACTCCTAGAGGTTCTTACCAAGTAAACTGTTTTAACATTGAACCTGCAGGTCAGGGTGCTCTAGCACTTGCGTACGAGCAGTTAAAACAAAAACTTCATGATAAGGGTTACTTTAATCCTGAGATTAAAAAGCAACTTCCAAAGTTTCCTAAAAAAATAGCTCTGATCACTTCAGCAACTGGTGCAGCTTTGCAAGATATGCTTAGAGTTGCAAACCATAGATATCGCGATATTGAATTAGATATTTATGATGTATTAGTTCAAGGTGAAAGTGCAGCTAGTTCAATTGCACATGCTATAGAAAGAGCTAATCAAAAACATTACGATGTATTAGTAGTTGGACGAGGTGGTGGAAGCATGGAAGACCTTTGGGCTTTTAATGAAGAGATAGTCGCAGATGCTATATTTAAATCACACATACCTGTAGTAAGTGCTGTAGGGCATGAGATAGATACTGTTATAAGTGACTTTGTTGCAGATTTAAGAGCTCCTACTCCAAGTGCAGCAATGCAGATGATTTTACCTGATGAAAATGAACTTTTTCAGTATCTTGACAGTATTTCAAATCAGTTTACACAAACACTACAACAAAAAGTATATAATAAGTCTCAAGAGTTAAAGCATCTGCATCAAGCTTACAAACAAAACTCAATAGAAAATAAACTTTCTCAAAAGCTTCAAGAGATCAATGGCTTAAAAGAGAACTTTTATCAAGCTATCTCTTTCAAAGTTCAGTCGCACCAAAGAGATCTTCAGCAAACTTATGCGCAGTTTCCAAATGCAATAGGTTCTGTGTTAAACTCAAAACAAAATCAGCTGAACAATGCTTTAAAAAATTTAGAATCAAATAACCCGAAGTACAAGTCGAAAAAAGGGTTTGCCCAACTAGCCCGTGATCAAAAAGTTATAGATATAGATGAGCTGAAAAAGAATGATGAGTTTGAGCTAATGAATGATAAAGTAGTTGTACATGCGAAGGTTATAAATAAAAACACTATAAAGGATTAAAACAGATATGTCAATATATGCTTTGCAATCACCGGCAGGTGGTTTCTTAGATGAAGATCTAGAACATTTTAATAAAAAATTTGATGATTGGTGTATACAGTTTGACTCTATTGATGATGCAACTTTGATAGCATCAACTTTGGAAAATAGAAAAAGTGTAGATGTAGTTGAAATAACTCCGCTTAGTTACCCACAGTATTTTTTCCCAACGCTTCAAGGCGAAATTCATGCTACAAGAGAGATAGGTAATAAAATACTTTGTATATTAGAACCATATATGAGTTCAAACTATAGACTAGCAGTATGTGATCTTATAACTAAAAAGGTAAGAATAACACCAACAAGATATAAAAGTGTTTTAAGTGTTGAAGGTGCTTTTGCAAACTTTTCAGAAGAATAGATTTTTTACTATCTAAGGCTTAGTTCTGGAAAGTAAGTATGTATAGAAGCAGAAGTTTGAGCTGAAAGTTTTTTTATAAATTTATCAAACTTATCTTCTTTGCTCCACTCAGGAAAAGATACCCCACTTAGTTCTTCTACTTTTTTCTTTGCATTAAACTTTACACCAATAGAGTCTACAAGACCAACTTCTTTAGCTTGATTAGCTGTAAATATATGTGCATCAGCATAAGTGTCTCTTTTTGCATAGTCTAAACCTCTTGCATCTGCAACATCTTTGGTAAACATATCGTAAGTACCTTGTATAACTTTGTTAAGCTCTTTTACTTCGTAATCTTTCCATTTGCGATCACCTGTTCCAACTTTTTTGTATTTACCAGCTTGAACACTTTGAGTTTTAATACCTATTTTACTCATAAGTTCACTAACATCAGCACCTTGCATAACTACACCTATACTTCCGACCATACTACCTGGGTTTACCATGATCTCATTAGCCCAAATACTTGCATAGTAGCTACCACTTGCAATGGTTCCACTTGCATATATAACTACAGGCTTTACCTCTTTTAAACGTTTAATAGCATATGCTATCTCTACAGAAGGTGCAACGGCTCCACCCGGTGAATTAACATCTAAAAGTACACCTTTTATATTTGTGTCCTTAGCAGCTTTATCTATCTTTTGAACAACATCGGTTGCATCAAAGATTGGACCTGCCAATTTGATCTCTTGTAGATTTACAGGACTTAAATTTGCTTCTTTAGAAGGTGCGAAGATTAAAAAAAGTATTAGTACAAAAATCATCGCTTTAAAATGTTCTTGTATATATTTTAATGTAGCACCTATTGGATAAAATATTTTTTTGATAAAGTTCATTTATTATTTTCCTATGTTTTTGAAAAATTATAACCAAACTTTGTTAAGGTATTACAAACTCTTAAGCTAATGAGCTGAACAAGGGCTAAGACCTGTTTTAAAAAATACAGCTGTAACCGTATCCATAGTTTTAATATGATGTGTTAACCATTCTGGAAGTTGATCTTTCAAATATAGTTTTAAATCGTCTATATTTTTAGAAGAGCTCCATTTTCTAAATACACTGTCCATTGTTTGTAGTGCATGATCATGCTCACCTTTATGAACAGGGTATGGTGGAAATTTTAACTCTATCATCTTTTCCTCTTCACCTCTAAAATGATCAACTGTATGATCAAACCATTCTTGGTATTTACTTGTTACTTTAGTTTCATTATCATTTGTTGGATTTTTTTCATATTCTATTACTAAGTCGTAAAGGTCATTTATTATATTTACATCTTCCTCATGTACATCATTCATAAATTCCATTGCAACTTGAGGTAAATTTTCTATATCTATTAATTTCATAAAAACTCCTAATAATTTTAGTGATTTTATCTAAAAGAATAATACATAATGTTGATATTGATCAACTAATTACTAAAATCTATTTGTAATGAATTTGTAATCAATCTGTTACAGCTTCGTAACCCAGTGAATTTAATATGTCACTTATGAAATATAAATCAATCTTCGTATCAGATATCCACTTAGGCACACGTTTTTCACAAGCAGAGTTGTTTTTAGAGTTTTTAAAAGACACAGAGTCAGATAACTTATATCTTGTAGGTGACATAATCGATGGTTGGGCTATTAAAAGAAAATTCAAGTGGGAGCAATCTCACTCTGATGTGATCCAAAAGATCCTAAGAAAAGCGAGGAAAGGAACAAAGGTATATCTTGTAACAGGTAATCATGATGAATTTTTGAGACCTTTTACTCCATTAGTAATGGGTGATAACTTGTATATAGAAAATGAATGTGAGTATATATCGGTAACTGGAAAAAAGTATTTGGTTACACATGGTGATTTTTTTGATAGTATAACTATGACAAAAAAATGGCTTGCAATTTTAGGGGATGTTGGTTACGATTTCATATTGTTTATAAACCATTATTTACAAAAGATTAGAAAAATTATTGGTGTTAAAAAGTATTGGTCACTTTCAAAGTATGTAAAAGATAATATAAAAAGCTCAGTTTCTTTTATAACTGATTTTGAAAGTATCTTGTCAACCCACGCAAATAAAAAAGGTTATAATGGTGTTATATGTGGTCATATTCACAAAGCTGAGTCTAAATTTATTGATAATATTGAGTATTTAAACTGTGGAGACTGGGTTGAATCTTGTACATGTATAGTTGAAAATTACGATGGAAGTTTCGAGGTAGTAGATTGGCTGGAGATCAAAAAGAGATAGTTTTAGCATTGTCTGGTGGTGGAGCAAGGGGTGCATTTCATCTTGGAGTTTTGCAATACTTGGATGAAAATAATATAAAAGTAAAAGCTATTTGTGCAACTTCTATAGGCTCTATAGTAGGTGCTTCTTATGCATCTGGAGTGTCGCCAAAAAAACAACTAGAGTTATTAAAGCAAAAATCTACTAAAAAAGTATTCTCTTTTTCGTGGTTTAGAGAATCTTTGTTTAATATAGATTTGAAATCAAAAGCAATTGATTCATTGATAAACAAAGAAAAGCTTGAACAACTAGATATACCTTTGTATTTAACAGCAGTTGATCTTGAGAGTGGGGAAGAGATATCTTTTGAAAGAGGAGATCTAAAAACTATTTGTACAGCTTCATCAGCACTGGTTCCAGTATTTAAACCTGTAGAGTATCAGGGCAGGGTACTTGTTGATGGTGGTTTTTTTAATCACATGCCGTATAAACCTTTAAAAAAGTATGACCTACCATTAGTAGGTGTAAATCTAAACCCACTTGTAAAAAAACCGAGTAGAAAAAGGTTTATGAGTTATTTAAAAAAGGTTATGGCTATTAGAATGTTTATAGCAGCTGAAAGTCAAAGAGGAGAGTATGATTATTATATATCCAATGATGAGATATTAAAGTATTCTATATTTTCTTTTAAAAATTTTGATAAGCTTTTTGAACTTGGATATGAAGAAGCTAAAAATGTTTTAAGTTAGAAGATATTCCAACCTGAAAAGAAAATATTGTCAAGCATATTTAGTATCTTTTCACTATCTCTTGTAGATTCATCTTTATAGTTGTCTCTTTTATACTTACTGTTATTGAAATTTTTATGTCTATTTGATATAGAACTTTTTTCTTGCTTAATTCGCTCTTCTCCACCTGTTTTTGTCCATTCTAGGATTTGACGCAATTCTCCAGAATCTAACCAAACACCGTGTTGAGAACATACATCTGTAATTACACCGCTTCTTTTTTTATAGTTTTTTCTATGCATATGTTTATTGCAAATAGGACATTTTTTATATACAATTATATCAATATGTCTTGGATTTTCAGTAATTTGTGACAATTTAATTAAATCTATATTTTTAGAACCATTAATGGATGTTTGAACCATATTCTCAAGTTCATTGTGGTCAAAAAATACGCCATAACAAGTTTCACATCTCTGAATTAAAAATTTATATTCTTTACCAATGTCAATTGTTGACATATTTGTATGACAAGTAGGGCAAACTCTTTTTTGTTGATCTTCATCTTCAACAACTTTAAAATCTTTTAAGTCTATATCATTTCTTGTTCCACAGTATTGGCATATAATTCCACTTTTTGGGAGTGGAGCAGAACAGCTTGAACACTTAGGCATTATTCAAAGTTCCTTTAAAATTGCACTTTTTTTCTCTGTATACTCGACATCGCTAATTAGTTTTTTAGAATGAAGAGACTTCAGTTTTTCTAGTCTAGACTCAATAGAAACATTGTTGTTTTCAGTAGATTCGTTCATGCTATGAGATAAAGTACTTCCTGCTCCTACCCCCATAAACATACCTGCTGCACCAACTTCATTACTTGCAGCATTTTTTAGTGCATCTAATTTTTGAAGTTCAGTATAAGAAATACCTGCTGTTTTAGCTGCATAAATATCTGCATTTACATTAGCTATTTTATTTATTCTAGACACGGTATCTTTGTCAAAATCACTACCTTCAATTCTAAAGTCTAAAAGAGTAAAACCAAGTTTTTTAAACTCCTCTTTAAGTATGCGCATAAGATCATTACTGATTTCATTTCTATTTGCATCTATGTCTGCATATGAAAACTTTTGTTCAGCCAAATAGTCTGTAAGTGGGTGTGTTAATCTATTGATCATCACTTCACGAAGATCACTTACCATATATAATTCTGCTCCTCCGACAACTTGAGTAAAAAATAATGCTGGATCATTCACCTTTATGCTATAGTTTCCAAAAGCTTGCAAAGCTACAGGAAAATTATATACAGGATCGTTATATTTTATGGAAGACTTAGTACCCCATTTTTGGTCTAAAACTTTTGTTTTTTTATAAAAATATAGAGCAACTTTATGTTCACTTTCAAATGCTTGCATAATCTTTGTTACTGTGGTCCAAAAAGGTATATTTTCTGTTAATAATGAGACTGATCCCTCATCTTCTATAATTGAAACTATTTTACCTTCATAGATAAATATACAACCTTGACCAGGTTGTAGAATTAAAGTAGAAGCATTTTTGATCTCATCTCCATTTGATGACCATCTGTAAAATAGCTCATTTTCGTGCGGATTTTTCCACTCTATAACTGAACGAAGTTGTCGCTTAATACCTTCCCATAAAGCCATTTTAGATCCTTAAAATAATATTATTAAATATATAATATCATAGTAAGTTAAAATAAAAATGAATTAATATTGTAAGAAGTAAAGAAACTATAATTATTAAGTTTTTATTTATATTATCAAAGTAGCACAATATATTATTTATGATAGAATAATAGTTTAATTAAGTATATGGAGAGTTGTTTGCATAGTAAGTATGTTGTAAATACCATTTTGTTTTCACTTCTTTGTTCTATAACTCTACATGCTAAAAATAATGATATCTTGGCATCTATCTCTAAAGATATGGATAGATTTAATACAGTTGCTACAGTTACAAAACAAAATGAACATTATCAACCATATATTATATCTGTATTTAAAGGTAAGGAGTTAGAAGTTTTAGGTGTTTCAAACCTTAAAGAAGCACTAGGGCTTGTTCCAGGTGTAGATATAGCTACAGATAATTTTAACAATCAAGCTTCTATTTTTCGTGGCTCAAACCCTCAGGCATATGGTCAAACAAAACTTTTCATTGATGATGTACTTGTAAATAATCTTTTTTTTGATTCTTATTCAGAGTACCTTGTTATGCCTATAGAAATGATCAAGAGAATAGAAGTTGTCCGGGGTCCAGGTAGTAAGACTAATGGGGTGAATGCTTATGCCGGTTCCATTAATATTATCACTTATGCTGAGGACTTTAAGGGTTTCGAATCAAAAGATAAAATTGTTTTCAAGGGTGGCTCATACGATTACAGAATGGGTGGTTTTATCAAAAAGTTTAAGACTGACAACTTAGATGCGACTATAGATTTTTACTATCAAGAAGATAATAAAAAACTTTATGCAGGACCAGACGGATTTTCTCAAGGTTCAATGAGTATCCCAGGGCTTTATGATAATACAGGGCTTTCACAAGATGGTGATGCTCCTGTTTGGATTAAAGATTATTCTTTAAGTTTAAATTTAAAATACAAAAACCTTTCTTTAAAAGGACGTTATCTTGATCATACACAAGGTAGTTCGTACGGTATAAATTTAGCATTACCTCAAAATAACGATAGATTAAAACTACCTAGCAGTTATTTAGAGCTTGGATATGATGAGAGTATCAACAATTTTGATGTTGAAGTAAAAGCAGGTATTAAATATGACTCTTTTGATTCCAAAGCTAAACTTGGACCTGATGGTGAAGTTTTTATGAATTATTATCAATATAATATTGATGGCTCAATTACAGATGTTACATTTGTGAATGGTATTTACGGAGAACATATAGCTAAGCAAAAAACCATTTATCAGTCTTCTTATATCAAATACAATGGGTTTGAAAAACATTTGATAACAGTTGGATATCGCTTACTTTGGGAAGAAACTATAGATATGGTCTCAAAATTATCAGATTGGGCTACTGGTGATGCTAAACTTGTTGATTATACAAATACTTTTCCTTTCTTTGATAAAACTGCTGATCGTGAAACTAGAATATTTTCATTACAAGATGAGTTTCAATATAATGAAAAACTTAGTTTTATATATGGATTTAATTATGAACAAACTTCTTTAAAAGATGCAGGGTTTGAACCTAGGGTGTCTATGGTATACCAGAAAGATTTTGAAAATATCTATAAAGCAATATATTCACGTGCACATAGAAATCCTTCATGGCAAGAAATGTATACAGCAAACAATGCAGCAAGAGTAGGAAGTACAGATCTGGAACCTGAAAAAGTTGATGCATTTGAATTGGCATATATTAGAAAACTTACTACTGACTCATATCTTCAAACAAATCTTTTTTATCTAAAAAATGAAGATCAAATATATAATTCAGCAACTGAACCACTATACAAAAATGTGGTTGATACAGATCTATATGGTTTAGAACTAGAATATAGAGGTCATATATTTTTATCTGATAATTTATACTTAAACTACTCATATGTTACAGGTGACTCACAAATAAAAAGTACTGATAACAGTATAGATTTAACTAATGTGGCACACCATTTAGTTAAGGGTTATTATACTTATAATTTAACAAATGAACTATCATTAAGCGGTATTGCAAGATATGTAAGTTCTAAAGATAGAGTTCCTAGTGATGAACGTGATAAGGTAGATTCTTATACTAAAGTAGATACTACATTAAACTATAAAAATCGTAAATATAACTATGACCTTACTTTTAGTGTTAAAAATCTTTTTGATACTGAAATTAAATATCCATCAGCACCAAAAACTTATACAGAAGACTACCTTCAAGAGGGTAGAAACTTCCTTATAACTTTAAAGAAGGAGTTTTAGATGAAAAAAATACTCTTTCTTTATTTAGTTCTTGTGAATATAGCTTTTGGATATAGTTATGATGATTTACTACTTAAAGCTCAAGCTTCTATTTTCCCTAAAATAGTCACTTTAGATAAAAAAATAGATGAAAAATTGATCGATGGAAAAATAGTATATACGATCATTTATGATGAAACTGATTACATTACAGCTTCATCTATTAAAAAGTTTATAAATGATAACTTTCAAGGACATTTAGATACATATGAATATGAAATAAACTTAGTAAATTTTTCAAATTTTTCTGAGCAAACAGAAACTTCTGCAATTTATGTTCTTAACTTACGAGATCATATTGAAAAGATAGCTGCTATAGCAATAAAAAAAGGGATAGTTTCTTTTTCCTATGATATAAACAATTTAAATAAAGGTTTAATGTTTTCACTAGTAATTGAAAAATCAACAGTTATATATCTCAAAAAAGAGAACCTTTATACAAGTAAAATAGATTTCGTAGATGCTTTACTACAAATGGTTAAGTTTGTTGAGAAAGATTACGCATATAAAAATGATAAAATGCCTCAAAACAGTTTCCGATACAATTTTAATAGCTTCAATCAAAAAAATATTTATGCAAGTCATAATATTTTTAATGCAATTGAGTAAAGATATTGAATGAAAGTTAAGATTAAATCACTATCTAGTAAAATTGTTTTTTTAATAGCACTTGTTACACTAACTTCAGTATTACTAATTTTTAATCTTTTTGAAAAAATAAATAAAGAAGCTTTTTATAGTATTGAAACCCAAAAAGCAAGATTAGTACTTAGTACAATTGAGCCTTTAATCTCTTTGAATATTTATTTGAGTTTAAACGATAAAATTGATCAAGTAACTAAGCAACTGATGACAAATCAAAATATATTATCTATAAAAATCATACATGGTAATCGTGTCATAAGTGAGAAAAAATCAAAAGAATTTGAAAAAAATATTGATGAATCATTTATTGTTGAAGAGCCTATCTTTCAGCCAAATTCTGAAAAAAAAATAGGAAAATTAGTACTTACATACTCTAGCAAAGACTATAAAGAACTTGTAGATAAATATACAAAGCTTTTAATACAGGTTCTTGTTTTATTTGGAGT
>Ga0193953_1001087_pt1 | contig 13185 bp, 5 predicted proteins | sample BB_4_MG_FD_140325 | JGI IMG/M metagenome (GOLD analysis project Ga0193953, IMG submission 140325) | Microbial mat bacterial communities from the Broadkill River, Lewes, Delaware, United States - BB_4_MG | ecosystem: Environmental > Aquatic > Freshwater > River > Microbial mats | place: USA... | reverse complement strand
TGCTACGATAACAAACCCTTTACTGCACAACTGGGCATGATGAAAAATCTTTCTCTTGAAAAAGTAAAAACACGACTTCTGCCTTACGAATTTCAGGGATTTCCCCTTTCCAAGGTGATCTTACTGGTTATTCTCTCTATTGTTATCATCCTGATATTACCACTTAATCTGCTGCCCTACGTCAAAAAAGGAGCCAAACTCAAAGCAGCAGGTTGGTTTTATTTTTTCACCATTGGTATTGCTTTTATGGCTGTTGAGGTTGTTTTAATTCGGAAGTATACCCTTTTTATTGGATCCTCTTCTTACACCTTTATGACCATATTGTTTATCCTCCTTGCCAGTTCTGGGTTTGGCAGTTTAATGAGTCCTAAATTTAAACAACATACACCCTTCCTGTTTACAGGTTTATGGCTGCTTGCTGAAATATTAATATTCCCATATATCACAACATCGCTAACCGAATTAGGTATTATGTGGCGTATCATCGTCACTTGTATACTAATTGCTCCTTTGGGTTTCTTTATGGGGATGCCATTTGTAAAAGGAAGTGCAAAAACAGGTGAACTTATCGATTGGGGATTTGCCATTAATGGAGCCGCATCGGTTATTGGAAGCACATTGGTTCTAATACCTGTTTTCAATTACGGCTTTTCAAGTGGATTAACTCTTGCCATCTTCTTCTATCTGATAGCCTATCTCCTTTTGCGTAAGCCTCTCAAAACTGAAGCCTAATTTTATAACACAAACAATAAAATCCCAATCAATACGGTTGGGATTTTTTTTCATATTTATAAGAAAACGGTTGGGATATTGGCACCAAAATTAAACTTCCATCTCTATTTTAAACGATCATAACACACTCTCAATCGAATTAAATCAAAAACATGATTATAAAATGGTATCATAAAACAACAAAACAGTCTAACATCTAACATCCCAGCATTTAAAGGCCATTTGGTCATTCTGTTTGTAATTCTGGTCATTTTGTACTAGTCAAAAACACCTAATTTCACTTGCTTTACGATGAAGCTTGATATGGGTAAAATACCATAAAATAGTTTTTTAAATTTAGGTTCGTAAAGTAAGATGATGTTCTTTCAATTTGGTAGATTGGGAACATCTCTTATTTTTCTATCTTTAAGTTTTAATGCAAACAATACAATGATAAAAGCATTTCTAACTTCTATCTTCTTACTTCTCCTTATCTGTAGCTCAAAACTGCAGGCTGATCAGCATTTTCAGAATTTTCACAAATACACAACAGAACACGGTATTGCAAACAATACAATCCTCTCAATATTTCAAGACTCAGTGGGCCGTATATGGATCGGATGCCTTGAGGGATTAAGCTCATATGATGGTAGCAAATTCATCAGTTTTAAAAACTCGGATTCACTAGCTTCGAACACCATCGTTTTTATCGATCAAATTAATACCAATCAGCTCCTATTGGGGACAAACAAAGGGAATTATATCTTTTCAATTACAGAAAAAACTTTCACAAAAATTCTCTTGCCCGAAAATGAGAATTCACCTGCCACTGCCCTTTTTCGAATCAAGAAAAAAACTTTTATCTGTAGTTTAAAAGGGATTTATGAGTACAACACACAAACCCATAGTGGGCAAAAAGTTCACGAAAGGCCCATCAGTTGTAAACAGCTATCTCCGGACAATAAAATTCTGCTAGGAACCAATAACAATGGAATATGGGAAGCCAATTTAAAAGTGGATAAACTTGAACTTAGCCAGTTTTTTGCAACTCTTACGAATGAATCAATAAAAGCCATACGCTTTCAACGTGACGGAACACCCATTATTTTAAGTGAAAAGGGACTTTGGCTTGGTTCCAAAGACAGAGCTAAACGTGTTATTTCAGGCACGTTCTCATCCCTTGAGATTTCTCCGCAAGACGAGCTGCTTCTGGGAACCCATGGTCAGTTTATCCAACAAGTGTATCATAAAAATGAAAAATTTGCTTTAAAAGATTACATCGGGCAGGATAATAAAATATTTAACGATTACTTTGATGCACACATCAATGTTCTATTCAAAGATCATTCAGGTGTCATTTGGATAGGAACCACCCGTGCTGGTCTTGATCGAATTGACCGAAAAAAAATCACGTATAATAAGTATAAAAACAAATCACAACCTCACAATCCTGAAGCAGGATATATCAATGCTCTCACTCAAAGTGAAGATGGTAAAATTTGGGTTGGGACTTCAGGCAAAGGCTTATATCTGCTCAACAAAGAAAAAAAAGAATTAGTTCCGGTTAAAATCCTGAATCAAAATATGGACACGCTCTATATTGAAGCTTTATTACAAAATAAAAACAACCTCTATATTGGTACCAGATATCATGGTATTATTGTAGCCAAATACCCGCCAAGAAACTTCAATCAGATTAGACTGTCAGGGCAAATCTATTCTTCAAAGGCTGGTTTAGAAAAAATGGATTACATCTATTCACTAAAGCATTTCAACAATCAACTGTACATTAGTTCTGCCAAAGGAACTTTTAAATACGATTTCAAAACCAAACACACAGAGATAATAGACAGCCGCCCTTCGATAAATATTAAGATGGACTCTTTAAACAACAAGTGGATTGTATCAGATGACATGTCACTATTTTTTAATCAGACTCAGATCAAGCTCGAAACAGAAGTTTCTGACATTCTCCTTTCAAAGAATCAAGGCATTTGGGTTCCCACATCAAAAGGATTGGCATTTATCGAGAACGAAAACAAAACACCTGTTTTTTATAATCCTCCCCAAAAAGTTATCGAATTCACTTCTATAAAGGAAGACCAACAAGGAAACCTCTGGCTGGGCTCACGTATGGGAATCTATCAATTCAAGCCTGAAAGCAAGATTTTTTCGACTTATCAAATCACTGGAGGAGCAAAAGCCAACAGTTTTAATCATGGAAAAATATTGCAAACATCACAAGATGAATTCTATTGGGGCAGTAATGATGGCCTTGTATCCATCAGTCCATTTCCTGGTGAATATCTACCCCCAGCAGCATTTGAAGTAGAGAGAGACAGTTTGAAAAATCCGGCCGTATTTCAAGTGAATAATTACTCGTTTAACCATCAGGATGATAATAGCATTGCCTATAGATTTTCGCATCCCGATTCGGTATGGCACTTGATTGCTAAAAACAATGCTATACTTGATTTTTCTGATCTGAAAAAAGGTTCTTACACAATAAATATAAGTGCTGTAAATGCTGATGGTCTTTTTAACAAGTCTTATCAAACGATTAATTTCGATATTGAAAATTCAAATAAATCGGGCCTAAACTGGTGGCTACTCCTAATTGTCAGCTTAACGGGTACAATTATCATATTCTTTAAACGGAAACAAACTCCAAATCCTATTGAAGAAAGTGAAAGTTGCTCACTGATCGAGACACCCGAAGACAAAATTTATAATGAATGGATGTGCGATGATTTTATGCAAAAGGCCATCAAAATTATTGAAGAAAACCTTTCAAATACTTCTTTTGGAGTAAGCGAGCTTTACTTAAGTATGCAAATGAGCAAATCAAATTTCTATCGAAAGCTCAAAACCATTACTGACCTGTCACCTAACGAATTAATTCGATTCATCAGACTCCAGAAATCAACTCAAATGCTTATCACACCTAATTTAAGTGTGAATGAAATTGCTTATGAAGTGGGGTTTAACACGCCCTCCTATTTTACGCGCTGCTTTAAGCAACAGTATGGCATAGCCCCTTCGGAATACAAAGAGCACTACGATAGTATATATGCTATTGCTGAATAACAAAAACATTATCGGTGTCTCCTAAATCAAAAATCGATTTAAACCACCCCGCTTTGCTACACAACCTGATTCTCAGCCTCGTCTTTTAACAGAAGGGTCCAAATGATAATGTCGAAAAACTGCTTCTTTTGTTCCCCCCAAACAACAGATTTTAGTAAAAATCCGATCCCATTTAACACCTCAGATTCAAGAAAAAACAAAAAGGCCCCTCACATCTATTAAAAACTAGATTTTTTATCCCAATTGGTCATTTTGTATAGAATTTTGGTCATTCTGTACAGTTTAAACCTCCCGTATTTCCCTTGATTTGGGATGTTCATTCAAGAGTGGATTGGAATTCATGTCTTTTATTTTTCCCTTCCGGATAATAAAAAAACAAAAGAAAATACCTAAGAATTCACCCAATATCCAGATCTGAATGACGATAAATTATTTCTTAACTAACCTAAATCTGATGAAAGAAATTTCGAAAAAATTAGCTAGGCAGCGCAGCCTTCTAAAACAACGTTCTTCATGGATAACAGGCTTGTGCATTGTGGCATCCCTACTAACTACCACTCCAGCATCAGCATCCATTAATTACCGCAACACGGAAACAGCCGTACAACAAGACCCGAACAAAGAGATTCAGGGCCAGGTCCTGGACAAAAATGGTGTCAGTATCGTCGGTGTCAACATCCTTATTAAAGGTACGACAACAGGTACAACAACAGACATCAACGGAAATTTTAAAATAATGGCACCAGAAAATTCGGTGCTGGTTTTCAGTTTCATTGGTTTCTTAAATCAAGAGATTGTAATAACAGACAACACAAAAATTGATATTACCCTGCTGGAAGATACGATGGGACTGGACGAAGTTGTCGTCGTGGGTTACGGCACTCAGAAAAAGGCCAATCTTACGGGTTCAATCACGTCTGTAAAAGGCGATGAGATGGTGAAAAAACCGATGACTGATGTTCGTCAGGCTTTACAAGGTGTATCAACAGGTGTTACTATTATCGACCGAGGCGGTATACCAGGTGAAGAGAACCTTAATATTAATTTTAGAGGTATCGGCTCAATATCATCGGGTACTTATCCTTTAGTGCTTATCGATGGGATAGAAATGTCGATAAATGATGTAAACTCTAATGACATTGAAAGCATCTCGATGCTTAAAGACGCTGCTGCATCAGCCATTTATGGAGCTAAAGCAGCTAACGGTGTTATTTTAATTACAACAAAACGCGGTTTAGCAGGAGATTTCAAAGTGGAATACAATGGCTATTACGGCTGGCAAACGCCTGCTACTCTTCCTGAGCTTGTAGGGGCTGAAGATTATTTAAACCTGGTTAACGAGGCCTTAGTTAATGCAGGATTAGACCCTAAATACTCAGATGATTATATCCAGAAAACAGTTGCTGGAGATGACCCAATTAATTACCCTTACGTCAATCTTTTCGAAGAACTCTTTGATAATGCTCCGATTTTTAACCAATCGCTTCGAATTAGTGGTGGTAGCGAAAAATCGAAAATTGCTTTATCCCTAAACCATATGGATCAGGATGGTATGTTGAAGAATGTAAATTCGAAAAAATATGGTTTAAGATTGAATACCGACTTTCAGGTAAAGGACAATTTTAAAGTACGCGCGGATCTTTCATACAATCGTCGTGATAACGAAAAGCCAAACAGACTTGGATCTGCCATTTCGGCAATGGTGGGAACCTCTCCTGTTACAGTATTGAAATACCCCAATGGGGTGTACGGCTTAAATAAAGACAACACCAATGCCTTGGCACGTCTTGAAGTTAGTGGAAAGAATGAATCAGTAACAGAGAATCTTAACTTAAAAGTAAGAGCAGATCTTGAGCTAATATCAGGCCTTACTCTTAAAACGGATGTTTCTTATAAAACGAGCAATAAAAGGTACAAAAACTACCAGGCTGCTTACGATTTCAGAGATCCTGAAGATCCTGATAAAGTCATTCAAAAATGGACACCAAGCAAACTCTGGGATGGCCGTTGGAGCAATCAGGAAATCAATTTAAGAGCCTTACTCGATTACAAAAAAACAATTGGCGATCATGACATTCATGTATTAACAGGGGCAGAAGCGACAGAGTACACTGCATACAGCTTAGAAGGGTATAGAAACAATCTTTACAGCGATGATTTTGCAGAACTTAATACAGGTGATGCCGAAGGACAAACCAATAGTGGTTATCAGGAAGATTGGGCATTGATGTCTTATTTGGGTCGTGTTAACTACGCTTTCAAAGGCAAATATTTACTCGAAGCTAATGTTCGATACGATGGTTCGTCTCGTTTTGCCAAAGGTAATAAATGGGGTGTGTTCCCTTCATTTTCGGCAGGTTGGAGAGTAACCGAGGAAGATTTTATGAATTCTCTTGGAATCGTAAACAACCTAAAACTACGAGGCAGCTGGGGACAACTAGGAAATCAGAACATTGGCTACTACAAATTTAGTTCAACAGTTTATGCCGATTTCCCTTATAATTTTAATGATAATGAGGTCAACGGATATGCACAGTGGTACTATGCCAATACGGATATCAAATGGGAAACAAGTGAAATGATTGACCTGGGTTTTGATTTATCATTACTTGATAATAAAATAGAGATTGTAGCCGATTGGTACCAAAAAGACACCAAAGATGTGTTGATGATTTTACCCATCTCCTACCTAACGGGTTTAGATGCCTCGGAAATCAATGCGGGTCAATTGAGAAATACGGGTTGGGAACTTGCAATTACTCACCGCAACACCATTAACGACTTTAAGTATTCAATAGGCTTCAACATATCAGATGTTAAAAATGAATTAATTGATTTCGCAGGAAGCGAACCTGTTATTAACGGTTGGACCATACAAAAAGAGGGCGAATCATTAAATGCCTTTTATGGATATGAATCTGACGGATTATTTCAAACACAAGCAGAAATTGACGAGCACGCCACTCAGCCTAATCAGTCAGAACTAAGACCTGGTGATATCAAGTTAGTCGATCAGAATGGCGATGGCGAAATCAACGACGAAGACCGTAAGGTAATTGGCTCATCAATTCCACATTACAGCTACGGGATTAACCTGACAGCAGAATACAAAGGCTTCGATTTCTCTGCTTTCCTTCAAGGTGTAGCCAAAGCTGAAAACTATTTCTATGGCGCTCCTAACGAAGGTCCTGCTTATGAGATTTTCACAACAAAAAGAGTATTAGATCGTTGGACTCCTGAAAATACGGATGCAACTTTCCCAAGATTACAGGCAGCCTCAAACAAGAACAACTATCTGTATAGCGATTACTGGATACGCGATGCCTCTTATCTTAGATTAAAGAACTTACAGATTGGTTATTCATTTTCGAAACCAATACTTGAGAAATTAAAACTGGACAAGCTTCGCATTTATGCTGGTGGTACTAACTTGTTTACAATTACTGATGTCGAGTCTGGTTTAGACCCAGAAACTTATGATGGTCGCCCAAATTATTACCCTCCTGTATCAACATACACATTGGGTGTGCAAGTGAGATTTTAATGATTTAAGCAACACACATATGAAACGAGCATGAGAGGTTTTCACTGACGAATAATTATTTAACACAACTTATAAGCTCAGCTATAAATCATCTGATACCTCATGTCTTTATACTCATATCTAATTTTAAAATTATGAACAAAAATATATTACTAATAGCTATCGCTTTATTGTCGATTTTGACAGGCTGTAGCGATGATTTTTTGGAACGCACACCGAGTGATCAAGTATCCTCTGCAAATTTCTTCAAACAAGAAAAAGATTTAGTGTATGCTGTTAATGCGGCTTATGCATCTATAGGCTTTAACAACTGGGGAACAGATTACGGTTACTCAACCGATTTGCTTCGAATTGAAGCTATAACCGATAATGCGTTGGATCATCACTCCTGGAATGCTGGATATCGATTAGCTGATGGCACTGCTTCATCTTACGATTGGTATGTAGAAAGCCGTTGGATGGAACGTTACAGAGGAATTCAAAGAGTAAATAGAATATTGGAAGGTGCCGATGGCGTTACCGATATTAATGAAGATTATAAAGCACGTTTATTGGCCGAAGCCAAATTTCTTAGAGCCTATTTCTATTTCGACTTAGTGTATTTGTTTGGCGATGTCCCTTATCTAACCTCTAGTATTTCTCCAGAGGAGACAACTCCTGCTATTGATACCGATGGTGAAAAGATCGCTTCTGAAGCATGCAAAAGAACCGACAAAACGACCATTCTTAATGATCTTGTGAACCAATTAACAACATTGGCCAGCGATTTACCTACATCTTACTCAAGTGAGGATATGGGGCGCATTACTAAAGGTGCTGCTTTATCGTTCAAGGCTCGTATCCTTTTATATCAGGAAAGATGGGCTGAAGCAGCCACAGCAGCCAAAGAAGTGATGGATCTTGGTGTTTATACCATTTATCCCAGCTATGGCAAAATGTTTACCTACGAAGGCATAGGGAATTCTGAGGTAATATTTGACCTTCAGGAGCTAAAAGAGAAACAATGGAATTTCACTATGCAAAACTACGGCCCTAACTCAGTAGGCGGTTGGAGTAGTGGTTGCCCTTTACAGTCCCTGGTAGACAGTTACGAATGTACCGATGGAAAGACAATCGCAGAATCGGCTTTGTTTGATGCTAATGACCCTTATGCAAACCGTGACCCGCGTTTAACTTATTCCATTCTTTATCCTGGTCATGACTGGAGATATGGCGTATTCAATACCATTCCAGGAGCCACTTACCCTGGTAAAACTATCGTAGCCGGCGACGACTTAACAGACAATACAAGTGGCCAATGGAACAAGACAGGCACGGGCTACAACTGGTTAAAATACATTTCCGAAGATGATGTTGATAATGGTGATTATTGGAACGGCTCTATCCATTACATTCTAATTAGATATGCCGAGGTTCTTTTAACCTATGCCGAAGCTAAAATTGAAGCTAATGATATCGATCAATCGGTATACGATGCCATTAACGAAGTGCGCCAACGTGCCGATGTTAACATGCCAATAATCGCTTCGGGTAAGACTCAGACTGAATTGCGTGAGATTGTCAGACGTGAAAGAAGAGTGGAATTAGCATTCGAAGGGTTACGTCTAATGGATATCAGAAGATGGAAAATCGCTGAAAATGTAATGCCAGGTGTACCTGAAGGGTTAAGCTACATTGATCCTGATTCTGGTGAAAATGTGACCCTTTCGTGGGGAACTCGTGTTTTTGATGCCAACAAACATTACCTATGGCCTATTCCACAAGCTGAAATAGACATTACTCATTTAGAGCAAAACCCTGGTTGGTAGAAAACAAAGTTTGATAATTCGATATAATAACTTTGATAAAACACAAGACTGACGAGAATTTGCAATTGAATTCATGATGACACTTGAGTCTTTCTTTATTTCTATTGAAAGACTTGGGTGTCAGAATGAAAAACGAATAGCATCATTTGCGAAAAAACCACGTAAAAATGAAATTAAATATTTTATACTCACTATGTATTTTGGCTTGCTGTTTTTTCGGATGCAATTCTGATGATGAAAAAACCGAAATTAGTTCTTCTAAAATTAGCATCACCAGTCCGCACGAAGGATATATCTATATCGATGGTAAATACATAGGATCCAAAACACCCAAAGAAGTTTTTCTCCCTAACGGAACTCATGTTATTGGTGTAGCGATGGATGAGACCAGAACTTATTTAAGAACAGAAATTGAAATTACCGACGAGGTCACTTCGATTAATTTAACCGAATCGGATCAACCTGAACCTAAGAAATGGAAAGCCCTATGGATAGGTGTTGAGACAGTCGCTCACGACGATTGTACATCGTCATATAGCAAAGAAGAACTCGATCAGGCCTACGATTATTTTTGTTGGAGTATTAAGGAACATTTTGAAAAATTCTCATACAACACGACTAAATGGGAGCTTGTTAGAGAAGACTACACAGAAGTTTTAAATCTTGATGAATCCAATTCAGGCTTACTAATTGATCCTTCGACAATAGCCTCTTTAAAACCTGAAATTAAGCCTGGTGATTACGATGCCGTCTTTTGCTTTTATAGAGAAAAAGATGGAGACTGTCAGATGGCGGCTAACTTTTTTGGCTTAGCATGGCTCGATCCTCTAGCTCTTGATATTAAGGCAGGTTATGTGATTGTAAAATTCGACGATTATAGAGGCAATAGTGTCTATGACCGATTGCAATGGTATAAAAATAATGATCCAGGTGTATGGTGTCATGAATGGCTTCATACTGTAGGCGAAGGTTTTTATCAAAATTTAGGGTCAGAACTTCCTGAAAAAAATAGTCAAGGATTAGTAATACACAGTGCCGAAACATATAAATACAAATACCCTTGGTTGGCCTGGTACGAAGATATTATAGCCGGGCGCGTAAAACATTTAAACAGACCTCATGAATATGTTGGTATTGGACCAGAGACTTTATTAAAATATAATGTTAGAGATTTAGCAGTTAAATAACCCCGTACCCCTAACGATCTAACAAACAAGTAATTATCATCTCAAAATTTGAAACTGATTAATCAATTTTAAAACAAATGAACAAAGCATTAGCACTGATACTATTCTTATACCTCTTTCAATCTGTTGTGGCACAGGAAAAGGTATTTCCCGGAGCCGATGAGGAAACGCCTTCCCGAGCTCAGTATTTTTCATGGATAAACAATACCAACGAAGGTACTACAGAGGAGCAAACCCTAATCAATCTTGATTTTTTCAAATGGCTCAACCAAGAGTATGGCATGGTTCTGGACATCTACGCCTTCGATGCAGGTGCGATTGATGGGAAACGATTTTATGGAAGTATTCATTCAGAACGTTTTAAAAAACAATTTCCCAATGGTTTCGATCCGCTTTACAAAAAAGCCAAATCAATTAACACCCGTTTAGGTGTATGGGGTGGTCCCGATGGTTTTGGTGATACAAAATCTGAAAAACAAGCTCGTATTAATCAAATGGTCAGTCTTTGTAAAGACTATGAGTTTGCTCTATTCAAATTCGATGCTGTTTGTGGTCCTTTGCGTCCCGAAAAGGAAGATGCTTTTATCGAGATGATGACTAAATGCCGTCAGTACAGTCCTGATCTGATTCTTTTAAATCATCGTTTGGGGCTGAAAAAGAGCAAGCCCTATGCCACCACTTTCCTATGGGGAGGTCAGGAAACCTATATCGATGTCTTTACAACAAACAACACAACAGCTCCCCACCACCGCGCCGGAGCTCTTGACAGAGGTTTAGTTCCGGGCTTAAAAAGATTAACCGAAGATCATGGTACTTGTATCTCTTCTTGTATCGATTATTGGGATGACGATCTGATTATGCAGGCATTCAACCGCAGTATGATATTGGCACCTGAAATTTATGGCAACCCTTGGCTGCTTAATGATAATGAGTTTGCCAAACTGGCACGAATCTACAACATCCACCGAAAATATGGAAAGATACTCGTTAATGGGAAAGTCCTAAACGAAGAGAAATATGGAAAATCAGCCGTTTCGCGAGGTGATGATAAAACGCGTTTAATCACGCTATCAAACCTGACTTGGGAACCCATTACCTACACCATTAAATTGGATGAAGAAATAGGTTTAAACACCAATAAAGATATTGAGTTAAGACAATTCCATCCCACTGAAAAAATAATGGGACACTACTCAAAAGGAAGCGAAGTTAAAGTTCGGGTAGAGCCCTTTCGCTCCTGCCTGCTTTTAGCCAGCTCGCAGCCATATACCGAACCCGGTATAGTAGGGACAGATTATCAGATCGTTCGAAACGTTCCCAACAAACCTGTATTAATAAAGATTTTGGGTATGCCAGGTAGTCGTTCGAAAATACAACTCACAAATGCAGGCAAATACAAAACAGCCACTATCAATGGCAAATCTGCACAAGCCTTAATCAAAGGGAAATCAGTTAATATCAACTTCGAAGGGGAAAAACTGAAAAAAGAAGCTCATCGCAAACTCGCAGATCTGAAAGAGACAAACACACCCGAAGACGCTCAGGCTTTATACGAAGCAACTTGTTTTGCGGCTGACAACAATGCACTGGAGGTTCGATCGCTAAAACGATCGGGAGTTACAAATATACCTCAGGTACAAAAAGCCAGAGATGCCTTTTTCAATCAACCCGTTTTTGTAGAACGAGGTATATGGGACAAAAATCTCTTTGATGACGATATGAAAACAGGATTTTGGCCTAGTAGAAAATACAATATCGATCAGAAAGTTAAGGGAGGATGTTTCCGTCTTGACCTGGGACGCATCACCGATTTGGATCAAATCATAATTAAAGTACCAGACGACTTTTCACTTCAACCTCTCCTTAGAGACGAAGGCAACTACGCCGAAGTATCATCAGATCTCAAAAACTGGAAAACCATCACCTATTACGCTGGCGAAGAAATGTTAATCAATATCGATGAACCAATCCGTTACCTGAGACTTTGGTCGCAGCCGGGAAGAATCGTTGAAATAGAAGCAAAAAAAGATGGAAAATTGCTGGACCGAAGTAAATGGACCGCCTCCAACTTATTTGCTCACGCAAAGAAAATGGAAACACAAAAAACGTGGAAAGCCAGCTTCAAATTGGATGAGATTCCAGAAGGATCGTATCTCTCAATCGCCATTAATGGCAAACACGGTATCGAAGGGGCTTATGCAGCGGCAAAAATAGACGGTGAATATAAAGGTTGTCCCGATCGTGCGGTTTCATTTCCATCGAATACATGGGAATTTGTAAACTCAAGACAAGACAGCAATTACACTTACTATTTACCCTTGGATAAAAGCATGCTTGGTAAAGATATTGAGGTTTATGTTATGGGGTTTGACAAGGAAAACTTAGACATAAAACCAGAGGTCTGGATTTCGGCTAACCCAACACCCTATAAAGAACAAATTCTAGAGCTTACAAAGTAAAAGCATCCAAAAAATATGCTTTTTAATAAACAATTATTGAAAATGAATCTTAGAATTAAAGCTTTATCAATTCCGTTTTTTGCTTTTGCAATTTCAATTGGATTTCAGACTTGTATTAAAAAAACAGATACTGAAAATAAACCTATTGAATTTAAGGTAAAGGATTCACCTTTTAGTTTTCCTAAATCTGGTTTTTCGGTATGTAACAACCAATACACAAATGGTATTGCATTAACTGATATACGATATTCTGATTTTGGAATTGATAATACAATATTCAAAATCAGATACATATCAGACTCAGATACTATTGAGCCTAATGCCATTGCTACCCCAGGTGAAATGTCATTGTTAAATAATGAAAATGTAATAGGGCAAGCCTGTTTTGA
>Ga0193953_1001084_pt1 | contig 13202 bp, 9 predicted proteins | sample BB_4_MG_FD_140325 | JGI IMG/M metagenome (GOLD analysis project Ga0193953, IMG submission 140325) | Microbial mat bacterial communities from the Broadkill River, Lewes, Delaware, United States - BB_4_MG | ecosystem: Environmental > Aquatic > Freshwater > River > Microbial mats | place: USA... | reverse complement strand
TTTATATCCAAACTTTAAAATGGTGATTTACAACAGATGGGGCGTATTAGTTTATGATTATACCCACAATGGGAATCCAGCATCTGAGCCACTTTGGTGGGATGGATATTCAGAAGGAAGAATGACCATGGGTAATAAGCCAGTACCAGTAGGAACATATTTCTATACACTGTATTTTAACAAAGATAGCGCTAGATCAAGAGCTGGATGGCTTTACTTGAATAGATAATAAATGAAAGTTTTGATAACACTTAAATAACTATGTTTATGAAAAAATTAACGATAATATTTGGGATACTTATTTTGTTGTCTATTCATTTAGGATATGGCCAGCAGGATCCGCAATACACACAATACATGTATAATATGCACATAGTAAACCCTGCATATGCGGGTTCACATGGAACATTAAATGTTGGTTTATTGCATAGAACTCAATGGGTAGGTTTAGATGGAGCACCGAGCACAACGGTAGCAACAATAAATGCACCTATTAGAAAAAAGGTAGGAATGGGTTTGTCAATTTTTGCAGATAAAATAGGACCTGTAAAAGAACAAAACCTGTTTGTAGATTTCTCATATACGATTCAAACATCAGATTATGGAAATTTAGCTTTTGGTTTAAAGGGAGGACTTACTTTTTTAGATGCTAATTTAAGTGGGTTGGATTTAGGAGATAATTTACCAGATGTTGTTTTTAACGATGATATTAATAAAACCTATGCTAATTTTGGGGCTGGAGCATTTTATTATACCGATCGATTTTATGTAGGTTTATCTATGCCTAATATTCTTAATCAATTTCATTTAAAAAAAGAAGGTGGAATAATTAGTGAGGCAGCTGAAAAAATGCATTACTTTTTAGCAAGTGGATATGTTTTTGATTTAAACAATGACTTAAAATTAAAGCCTTCAATATTGTTAAAAGGTGCTGGGGGAGTACCACTTTCAATTGATTTCTCAGGGAATGTACTAATCAATAATAAATTGGAGTTCGGACTCTCATGGAGAGTTGATGATTCTTTAAGTGCTCTTATGAATATTGAAGTAGCTCCACTAGTTAGGCTGGGATATGCCTATGATCATACAATCACCAATTTAGGGGATTTTAATTCGGGGTCACATGAGATAATGTTATTAATAACCATTAGTAATTCTAGGTATGGATTATCACCTAGATTCTTCTAGAATGGCACTAAAAACTTAAAATTATGAAAAATATTACGATACTAATTTTATTCTTTTTTTGCTTTTATACAGGAAAAGCACAGGTTCTGGTTGAGCAGGAGCGTTATGAAATAAATAATATCTCAGTTAATAATGTATTGTCTAATTTTGGGACTACATTTTATCAGGGTAATAAATTGGTGTTTGCTTCACCAGCTAAGCGGAATTACATCATAAATAATACCTGGAAAGGTAATGATCAACCATTTTTGGAAGTTAAAATTGGTACTATTGGAGACAATGGAGAACTTTCTGATGTAAAAAATGTTTCCAGAGTTATAAACACGAAATTTCATGAAGCATATGTTACCTTTTCAAAAGATTTTAAAACGGTTTATTTTACTAGAAGTAATTACTTTGAAAGAAAATATCGAAAAGATTCATTGGGGATTAATCGGTTAAAAATATTCAAATCAACAATGGATAGTCAAGGGAACTGGTCCAAAGTTATGGATATGCCATTTAATAATGATGAATATTCAACCGGACATCCAACCTTGAGTAAAGATGGAAAAACTCTTTATTTTATATCTGATATGCCTGGAACGATTGGAAAAACAGATATCTTTAAAGTAGCGGTACATGAGGATGGTTCTTATGGAACTCCCGAGAATTTAGGCTCAGAAATTAATACTGAAGGAAAAGAAATGTTCCCATTTATTACGGACAACGATGAATTGTACTTTTCGTCAGACGGGAGGGAAGGAATTGGAATGCTCGATGTTTATATGAGTAAACTGGAAAATAATCAGGTAATTTCAACGTTACATTTAGAGGAGCCTATTAATAGTGATCGAGATGATTTTGGATTTATTATCAATACAGAAACTTTAGAAGGTTATTTTTCATCCAATAGATTTGGAGGTAAGGGAGATGATGATATATATTATTTTAAAGAGAACTTACCAATTATATGTTCACAATCTGTAACTGGACTTGTTAAAGACAAAGAATCTGGATTATTATTACCAGGAACACAGGTAAGCTTATTTAAAAACAATAAAAAAATTGATAGCCTTACAACTACTGTTGGAGCAGCAGCAGCATTTGAGTTTCCGCTTGATTGTGAAGCATCTTATAAAATAGTAGGTAGTAAATTAAACTATTTAGATGCTACTTTAGTACTTAATACTGATGATGAGCATGAAAAAGTACATGAAGTAGAGCTTTCGCTAGAACCAAATGAAGAATTTATGGTTGTTGGAGAACGAGTATTATTAAAAATAAATACTATTTATTTTGATTTTGACAAGTCATTTATTCGTCCAGATGCATCTCTAGAGCTAAATAAAGCTATTGAAATTATGAAAAAATATCCAGAGATAATTGTAGAATTCGGTGCACATTGTGATTCTCGTGGACCCGATCGTTATAATGAGAAATTATCGGGTAGAAGAGCTAATTCAACGGTAGAGTATATGCTTGCAAGAGGTATTACTCAAGATAGATTAACAGGAAAAGGATATGGAGAAACCATGCTGGTTAACAAATGTGCTAACGGTGTGAAGTGTACTGAAGATGAACATCAGTTAAACAGACGTACCGAATTTTTAATAACAAATCCTGAAGTTATTCAAACAAAACAATAGAAATCAATTACTAAAACTTTGGCAGCCGTTAGGTAATACTCTTAGATATACTACCGTTGTGGGGACGACAAATTTCTTAAGATATTATATACGGCTGCTTTTTTTGATAATTAAATATTCTGTTTTAATAGTGTCTCCTTAAATTCATCATAATTTAAAATTGATTTAGCCTTTTTTTCTTTGTGAATAACAGCCATAATTTGTTGAGGAATTTCAATAGATTGGTTTATTTCTTTCTCAACAACATCTAAAAATTTTACTGGGTGGGCAGTTTCTAAAAAAACACCTTCAACGCTACTTTCAGTTTCTAAATATTTTTTCAACCCCAAATATCCAACAGCTCCGTGAGGATCCACGATATATCCTGAATTATTTTTTATATTTTTTATTGTTTCTCTTGTTTGATTATCAGAGAAAGAAAATGATGATAACTGTTTTTTTAATTCATCATTATTATTCTTGAAAATTTCTAATATTCGCACAAAATTACTAGGATCACCTACATCCATGGCATTTGAAATAGTCTGAACTGAAGGTTTTGGACTATAAATACCAGTTTTTAAATAGTTAGGGACAATATCATTCATATTAGTAGAGGCAATTAATTGTTTTATTGGTAGCCCTAATTTTTGAGCCATAAACCCAGCACAAATATTTCCAAAATTCCCACTAGGAACTGAAAAAACTAAATCTTTTTGCTTGTTTTTAAGTTGCTTATATGCAAAAAAGAAATAGAACATTTGCGGAAGCCATCGTGCAATATTAATTGAATTAGCTGATGTCAAATTCATTTTAGATGTTAATTCTAAATCTAAAAAAGCTTTTTTTACCATGGTCTGGCAATCATCAAAAGTTCCATTAACCTCCAAGGCCGAGATATTTTGTCCAAGTGTTGTTAACTGTTTTTCTTGAACCTCACTAACCTTTCCTTTAGGATATAAAATAACAACATCAACTCCTTTTACACCTAAAAAGCCACTAGCGACAGCTCCTCCAGTATCTCCCGAAGTCGCCACTAATACAGTTACTTTAGAACTGACATTTTGTTTGTTAAAGTATCCAAAACATCTAGCCATAAATCTGGCTCCAACATCTTTAAAAGCCATTGTAGGTCCATGAAATAATTCCAAGGTGGAAATTGAATTTTCTATTTTTACAACTGGAAAATCAAAACTTAATGTTTCTTCAATAATATTTTTTAATTCTTTTTCAGGAATTTCACTACCAACAAATTTTTTGATTACCTCATAAGCTATTTCATGATTTGATAATTTCTCGATGTTCTTAAAGAACTCATGTGAAAGAGGTTCAATTGTTTCTGGAAAATACAATCCTTTATCGGGTGCAAGCCCTTTAATAACAGCATCTTTAAATGATACATTTGGAGCTTTTTTATTTAAACTATAATATTGCATTGTTCAATTTATTATCGTCTTTGTGAAGTGAAATTTAATTTAATGAGATATCTATTTTTCTTGAAATAGATTGCCTCAGTTTTCTCAAAACTTCGCAATAACTGTTATTTTAATATTCTAATATTTTAATTCCTTGTTTGTTTATTTTTGAGACATGCACATCATAATCTATACCTACCTTATCATAAACCAATTTCATTGTATTTGCCACATTTTTAGCAGTTTTTTCACCTTTGCTTAAAGCAAATATTGAAGGTCCAGATCCTGAAATTCCACAACCTAATGCTCCGGTTTTTAATGATTCTTCTTTAACAATATCAAAAGCAGGAATTAAAATTGATCGAATTGGCTCAATAATAAAATCCTCTAAAGATCTTCCAATTAAATCATAATCTTCTGTGTAAAGACCACTAATTAAACCTCCAACATTTCCCCATTGCTTAATCGCTTTTTTTAATGTTACTGTAGTTTTTAAAATTTCACGAGCATCTGATGTTTTTACTTCAATTTGAGGATGTATTACAGTAGCAAATAATTCATTTGGGGTGTGAATTTTAATAATATCTAAAGGTTCATAACTTCTAACCAAAGTAAAACCTCCAAAAAGGGCAGGAGCAACATTATCGGCATGAGGAACTCCTGTAGCAAGTTTTTCGCCTTCCATGGCAAAACGAACCAATTCGTTTACATGAAAAGGCTTACCTAACAACTCATTTATTGCCCAAACGGCACCAGCTGAACTTGCCGCACTACTTCCTATGCCACTTCCGGGTTTAATTCTCTTATCTATTTCAATTTCAAAACCGAATTGAGTATTAGATTCTTTTAAAAGAGCCAATGCTGCAACACCTGCAACATTTTTATGAGCTTTAAGTGGTAAATCCTGGCCTAATATTTTTGTGATTTTTATTCCTTTCTCTTGTACTTTTCTAATTGTCATTATATCACCAACGGTATCCAAAGCCAATCCAAGGACATCAAAACCACATGAAACATTGGCAATTGTAGCAGGGCAAAATATTTTAATTTCGTTCATAGCAGTTAATTATTTCCAATTCTTATGATGTCTGCGAAAAGCCCTGATGCAGTAACATCAGCACCTGCACCTGCACCTTTTATAATTAGTGGTTGCTGACTATATCTTTCTGTAAAAAATAATACAATATTATCACTTCCATCCAAATTATAAAATGGGTGATCTGAAGGTATTTCTTTTAATCCAACTTTTGCATTCCCTTTATCAAATTCTGCAACATATTTTAATCGACAATTTTTAGTAGCTGATTTTTGCTGAATTTTATTAAAGTGGTCAGATTCAGTTTTTAAAGTTTCTAAGAATTCTGGAACTGTATCTGAACCTAATGATAATTTAGGTAGAAATGAATCATTTGAAATATCATCTAATTCTAATTTTGAACCACTTTCACGAGCAAGAATTAAAATTTTTCGCATTACATCAACTCCACTTAAATCAATTCTTGGATCAGGTTCAGTATAACCTTCAATTCCGGCTTGCTGAACAACATTAAAAAATGAATTTTCACCGTTAAAATTATTGAATATGAAGTTTAAACTACCAGATAGAACAGCTTGTATTTTAGTTACTTTATCACCAGATGCAATTAAATTTTTTAGAGTATCAATTATAGGTAATCCTGCACCTACATTTGTTTCGAAAAGAAATGGGGCACTATATTCTCTTGCTAATTTTTTAAGTTTTATATAATTTGAATAATTAGAAGAACAAGCTATTTTATTGCAAGTAACAACCGCAACACTTTCTTTTAAATAATCGGCATATAAGTTAGAAATTCCTTCATTTGCTGTATTATCAACAAAAATGCTATTTCTATAATTTAATTCTGTTACTTTTGAATGAAATAAACTCATATCCAATTTTTCAGAATTAGCTAAAGGAGTTTTCCAATTATCTAAATCTATACCATCCTCATTAAATAGCATTTTTTTAGAATTTGTAAGAGCAATTACTCTCACTTCAATATTTAAATTATCTAATAAGTATTGATGTTGTTTTTGTATTTGATTTAATAATTTACTTCCAACATTACCAACACCTACTACAAATAAATTCAATTGTTTTGTTTGCCCTTCAAAAAAGGCTGAATGCAATGTGTTTAAAGCTTTTTTTATGTCTTTATGAGTAATTACAGCTGAAATATTTTTTTCTGAAGCTCCTTGGGCTATAGCCCTAATATTAACATTGTTTTTACCTAATGTACTAAACATTTTACCACTAATACCTTGATGATTTTTCATATTATCACCAACAAGCGCTATTATTGCATTGTTTTTTTCAATTGTTAATGGATCTACTTTTCTATGTTCCATTTCATAACTAAATTCAGCATCAATTACTGATTTAGCATCTTCAACATCATTAGAACTAATTGCAATACAAATAGAATGTTCTGAAGATGCTTGAGTTATTAACGATACATTTATTTTTTGTTCTGACAGCGCTCCAAATAATCTCTTTGAGAAACCAGGAATTCCAATCATGCCACTTCCTTCAAGAGTGATGAGGGCCATGTTTTCAATATGACTAATTCCTTTAATTTGGTTGTTGTTTGATGAAATTTTTGAAATTACGGTTCCTTCAGCTTTAGCTTCAAAAGTATTTTTTATACAAATCGGAATTTTTTTCTCTAAAACAGGTTGGATAGTTGGTGGATATAAAACCTTTGCTCCAAAATGCGATAATTCCATTGCTTCCTGATATGAAATACTTTTAATAGGGAAGGCCTGACGAACAAATTTTGGATTTGCTGTGAACATTCCACTAACATCTGTCCAAATTTCTAATACCGAAGAGTTTGTAGCAGCCGCAATTATTGCAGCAGTATAATCAGATCCTCCACGTCCTAAAGTAGATACTACTCCAGCTTCTGTTTTAGCTACAAAACCAGGTAATACAACTATTTGATGCTTATTATCATTAAAGAAACATGATATGGCTTCATTTGTTTTGTTGAAATGTACTGATGCATTTGAAAAGGTTGTATCCGTAACAATTAAATCCTGAGAGTTTTTTAGAACAACATCTAAATTTAAGTTTTTCATTGCTTCCGAAATGATATAAGAAGAAAGCAATTCTCCAAAACTTACAATTTTATCCGAAGTTTTTGAAGATAATTCATTAATCAAAAAAACTCCCTCCAAAGTGCTCTCTAATTTATTTAAAAGCCTTTTCACTTGACCTAAAACACTACTTTGGTTATTGACTGCTATTAATTCTCTTACAACCTGTAAATGTCTATCTTCAATTGTTTTAAATTTATTTTTATAAGATTTGTCACAGGAACATGCTAAACTACCTGCTTCCAACAACAAGTCTGTTATACCACCAAGAGCTGATACAATGATGGCAACATTGTCTTTATAAGTACTTTCTTTAGTAATGGCAATTACTTTATTTATGTTTTCTGAGGAAGAAACTGATGAACCTCCAAATTTTAATACTTTCATATTAATTTTATAAAATGATTTACAATTAAATTAACTAATATTCCTTGTTTCAAAACTTTTGAAAACGAATATAAATACGGTTGATATGAATAGAAATATACCCTAAAGGGTAATTGTGATTGTAGCGATTTGTGCAATAACATTGCCGCGCAAAGAAGTTGCGGAGCCAACCATTTGATATGTATTTGTTATTTGCATGAGACAAATGTAGTTAAATTTTTAAAACTTCAAATAAATTAAGTTATAATTAGTTATTATTTAACGAAAACGATTTATTGTTTTAGATTAATACAAATATTAATATGTTTCTTTATTAAATATGAAATTTAGTTATAGCCTAATTATTCTAAATCGACAGCAATTTGGTTGTGTAATAAATCATCAAAAGTTTCCTGTTTTCTAATTAAATAATCATTTCCATTATAAAATAAAACTTCTGCTGGCTTAAATCGAGAATTATAATTGGATGACATAGAAAAACAATATGCACCAGCATTATTGAAGCATAATACATCTCCTTCGCTAATTTCACTTATTCTACGATTAGACCCAAAAGTGTCTGTTTCGCAGATATAGCCCACAACTGAGTAATATCTTTCACGACCATTTGGATTTGATATGTTATGAATATGATGATATGAATCATACATCATTGGACGTGCTAAATGATTAAAACCAGAATCTACACTTGCAAATACAGTAGAAGTTGTTTGTTTTACAACATTTACATGAGCTAAAAAAGATCCAGCTTCACTCACTAAAAATTTTCCAGGCTCAAACATAAGTGTTAATTCCTTGCCGTAATCTTTGCAAAATTCATTAAATTCAACAGATAGTTTTTCTCCTAATTCTTCAATATTTGTTGAAATATCACCCTCTTTATAAGGAACTTTAAATCCACTTCCTAAATCAATAAAATCGAGGTTTTTAAATTCTTTTGCTGTATTAAATAATATTTCTGTTGCTCTTAAAAAAGTATCTATATCTAAAATATCAGATCCTGTATGCATATGAATACCATTTATTTGCATAGCCGTATTTTCAACAACTCTCATAATATGAGGAGCTTGATGAATAGATATTCCGAATTTAGAGTCGATATGACCCACTGAAATTTTACTATTACCACCAGCCATTATATGTGGGTTTATTCTAACACAAACTGGTATGGTAGGGAAGTGGTTTCCAAATTGTTCCAAAATAGAAAGGTTATCTATATTTATTTGAACTCCTAATTGCGCCGCCGTTTCAATTTCGTGCAATGAGACTCCATTTGGAGTGAAAATAATATCTTCTGGATTAAATCCAGCTTTTAGTCCTAGTTGAACTTCTTGAATTGAAACCGTATCAATCCCTGAATTTAACTTTTTAAATAATTTTAAAATACTAATGTTTGAATTTGCCTTTACAGCATAGTTTAATTTCAAACTATTTACTGATGAAAATGCATCAATAAGTCGATTGTATTGAGAAGTAATTTTATCTGCATTATATACGTACAGCGGACTTCCGTATTTTTCTGTTAAAGAAAGTAAAACTTGATTATTCATTCATTATAATTTTAAAATTCAAATGTATAAAACAGTACTAATTTTAAAAATATAATTTTATTAAATAACAATATTTAACAAATTGTTAAAAAACAAAAAAAACTCCCTTCAATTAAGAAGAGAGTTTATATTATTATACTAAAAATAGTTCTTATTTTGCTCTTTCAGCAGTAATTTGTGCAATTTTAACAACTACATCAGTAGCTAATTGAATTGACTCGGCTGCTACATATTCATATCTTCCGTGGAAGTTATGTCCACCTGCAAAAATGTTTGGACAAGGTAAACCTTTATAAGATAATTGAGAGCCGTCAGTACCACCTCTAATTGCTTTAATTAATGGTTTAATGTTTAATTGTTTCATTGCTTCTTCAGCAATATCAACAATATGCATTACTGGTTCAATTTTTTCTCTCATGTTGAAATATTGATCTTTAATTTCAACTTCAAGTAAATCAGATCCTAACTTTTTATTTAAATCATCAACTAATTTTTTGAACAATACTTTTCTTTCTTCAAATAACTTAATATCGTGATCTCTTATAATATATTGAAGAACTGTTTTTTCTACTTCACCATTCATTGTGTGTAAGTGGAAGAAACCTTCATAACCTTCAGTGCTTTCAGGAACTTCACCAGCTGGTAAAGATGCAATAAATTCACTTGCAATTGTCATAGAATTAATCATTTTTCCTTTTGCATAACCAGGATGAACAATTTTACCATTAATAGTAACGGTAGCACCTGCTGCATTAAAGTTTTCATATTCTAACTCACCAACCTGACTTCCGTCCATAGTATAAGCCCAATCTGCTCCAAATTTATCAACATCAAACATATGAGCTCCTTTACCAACTTCTTCATCAGGAGTAAATCCAACTCTAATTTTTCCATGTTTAATTTCTGGATGGTTAATTAAATATTCCATTGCAGAAACAATCTCAGTAATACCAGCTTTATCATCAGCACCTAAAAGAGTAGTACCATCAGTTGTTATTAAAGTTTGACCTTTATATAACAATAAATCATCAAAATAACTTGGAGATAAAACAATGTTTTCTTCTTTATTCAATACAATATCTTCACCATTATAATTTGGGTGAAATTGTGGTTTTACATTAGTTCCTGTATAATCAGGACTTGTATCCATATGAGCAATAAAACCTACAGTAGGAACGTCAAAATCTACATTTGATGGTAACGTTGCCATGATATAACAATTATCATCTAAAGTAACATCTTGCATTCCAATTTCTTTAAGTTCTTCAACTAAAAGATGAGCTAAATCCCATTGTTTTTCTGAACTTGGGAACGCAGGATTATTATCATCCGATTGCGTATCTATTTTAACGTATTTAACGAAACGATCTATTATATTTTGCATTTTATCTAATTTTTTTTCAAAAATAAGATTTTGATTAAGGTTTTACAATCAAAATATCATAAATTATTGTAAAAATTCAATTTTCTCAATGATTGAAATAGATTCACAAGTTCGTCTATGAATATTGTCTTCTCCATAAACTTCAGAATAAGCGTTAAAGTACGTGTTTTCAGACAACTTAACTGTTAAATTAAACTGTTGATAAGGAAAACCATTTTTTTTACCTTTTACTAAATACCAGTATGTTTTTTTTGTTTTAAATGACTCATTTCCTTCGTCAATTTTCTCTAATGAATTAACAGTTAAAACTGAATCTATTTTTTTAATATAAGCTTCATTAAAATCTAATTTTCCATAAGTAAAAGAAGTTCCTAAAATATATGAATCTGTCAATTCTCTCAAAGTATCTGCTGCAAAAACAGAAGATTCATATTTATCATAATAAAGATTTGTTTTCCAAGATGTTGGAATTCTTATTTTAAAGTTTTTGTTGAAATCATAAACTGATTCTAAATTATTAATTTTAACTGATTTACATTTAAACTTTTCAGTTAAGGGTGTTTGTTTTGAACAACTAAAAATAGTGATAGAAAGGAGTAAAAAAAACAAGTGATTTTTCATGTTATTTAATTGACATTTTAGCTATTATTTCATGACCTGAAAGCCAAGCTGTATTGTTCGAAGCAAAACGAATAGTGTAAAAACCTTCATCACTTACTTTGGTCCAATTTCTTCCAGAATTCTTTGAATAAAAAATACCGTTTGTTGAAACTGCCATGACTTCTTTTCCTTGAGTATTTGGAACATATTGAACACAACTAACATATTTAGGTAAACTATTTTCCGAAACTACTTCCCATGTTTTACCACCATTAAAAGTTATTGCTTTGTTGGCATAGTTTCCAAATTTATCGGTATAATCTCCACCACAAATAATACCGTTGTTTTCATCGTAAAAATCAATAGAATAGATACCGGTTGTGCTTTTTCCTTGAATTATTGGTGTTTCATAAACATTCCAAGACAATCCCATATCAGGAGTATGAAAAACTCTGGATTTTATTCCGCCTGTTGCAATCCAGGCATTTTCTCCAACAATAGCAATATTTGTATTACTTGCAGCAAAAGCAGCTTCACCATCCATAATTTTCGGTAAATTTCGGCAATTTATTTTGCTCCAAGAATTACCACCATCTCTTGTAATCAATATTGAAAGGCAATCATGGGTTGGATCTCCCATTGTAATACCGTTTAATTCATCAAAGAATTTCATACAATTATAAAACACCTTTTCATGTTCTTCTTTATACGCTATTTCAATTTCATTATTTTGATACTTATATAAAAGTGCAGGGTTTCCAACATTTAGAGCGAAAACTGCCTTTTTGGTATAGGATAAAGCTCTGAAGTGAGGAATAATGGTGTCTGTTATAATTTTCTTTGTAGAAATTAACTTGCCTGAATTTGTAATAATTCCTAAATCACCTATAGAACCAGCATAAACTACAGAGGAGTCATTTATGATTTCAATTGCTCGGATACTAGAACTATCCATTTTAAATTTTTCAATAGATATTGTTACCGAATCACGAGCTATATATTCATTGCTACAAAATGTTAAAAAGGAGGCAACAATAATGAGGATGATGAACTTTTTCATATTCAATTCGTTTGTATAAGAACAAAAATAAGTAAAAAATGAATGTATTTAAAAAAGAAAAGACAGGTTTAAACCTGTCTTTTCTTTATAATATAATTTATAATTCACATTTTTTATTGATTAAAAAAATCATCATCAATATACATTTCATTTTCGAATTTTTTCTTAAGCTGTTTTACTTCAAACGATTTAACACCTTTATATTTTGAAGACGTTACACCTTTCGAAGTTAGCCCTCTAATATCATCAAGCGCAGCTTTTAAAACTACTTCATTTTCATCTCCAAAAGGTAAAATATTGTTCCAGAAATCCGATTCTACAACTTTTATATCGGCCTCAAACCCATGAGTGTAGTCACTTTCGCCAAGTTTATTAAAAATTTGAAATACAATTGGTTGCATTGCATTTTTATGAGCTGTACTTGCTGTTGATTGCTTTGTATAATCTGATGAAGGTGAATCATAAAGCGTAATTGAACCAACATTTTTACCATAAGTAGTTGTTCCAATTACTTTAACAGGAATAAAAGGTTTTAAGCCGTTTATTATCATTTCACTTGCTGAAGCAGTGCTACTTGATGTTAATACATATAATCTGTCAAGATTGTTTAATCGCTGAATTGGTTCATTTCCAACAGATTCATTTTCTCCAGTTAACTCATTAAATTCATAAATATTTAGTGTATTGTCAAAATAAGCTGAACCATTTCGGTTCGTATGTTTGCTATTGTATTTTAATTCTGCAAATTTATCAGTTCCAGCATTCGCATATATCATACTTGCGAGATAAGCAGATGTTAAAACAGAACCACCCCCATTTAATCTTAAATCCAAAATTAATTCTTCAATTCCTTCTGATTTTAAAGTTGCAAAAGTAGCATTTAATTCATCA
>Ga0193953_1001082_pt1 | contig 13212 bp, 12 predicted proteins | sample BB_4_MG_FD_140325 | JGI IMG/M metagenome (GOLD analysis project Ga0193953, IMG submission 140325) | Microbial mat bacterial communities from the Broadkill River, Lewes, Delaware, United States - BB_4_MG | ecosystem: Environmental > Aquatic > Freshwater > River > Microbial mats | place: USA... | reverse complement strand
CATACCCAGTTCCATTTCGAACCTGGAAGTCAAGCTCCTCATCGCCGATAATACTGCAGGGTCCCCTTGTGGAAACGTAGGTCGCCGCCAACTTCTAAAGTGTTTTTTTTTGCCCTTTTTTTAGGGTTACCCCCCCTTCTCCTTTTTTTTCTTAACTTCTTATTTACTTATTTATAGCAATTTATACTTATACAATTTAAGATATTTATCAATTCTTAGATACAATCCTACATGGAAAAAATAAAACAAAACAATGAAGAATTAGATAGAATAAATGCAGAAATTTTATCTCATATGGATAATCCGAGAAACTATGGTGAAATGAAAGATAGTGATGGTGTAGGTAAGTGCTTAAATGAAAAAACAGCAGAATTTATGATTGTTTTTATAAAAGTAAATGATGAAAATATACTAGAAAATATAACATATGGTTGTCGAGCAAATCAAGACAGTTCTTTGTCTGCTTCAATCTTCACAGAAATGATTAAAGGTGATAGTTTAGATAATGCAATAGAGTCTTTAAAACTAATGCAAGGACATATATTGGATGTTCCTGAAGCACAAAAAATAAACTCTGGAATGGTTTTACATGCATTTCGTGCGGCAATGATTAATAGAGAAAATAAGATGAATGGTATGAACGAAGATATTTTTACTATTACATTAGAATTAGAGTAAGAGTAAGCAGTTGTTAGATATTTTAGATAAATATAATTTTACTTTTTCGCAAATTAATATTTTAAAAACTATTGACAAAGATTTTAGAATGTGGAATGATAATTCATTTGATAAAAAAGTTCCTGAGATATATTTTGAAAAATTTAATGGAAAAGAACTATCAAAAAAGATATTTGAATATTATGTCTTAATCCATGAAAAATCAAAGAAAAAACTTAATGATTATAATGATTTTAAAGATATTAAATATGAAACAAGAAAATATTCTTTTAATAAAATAGAAAAAGAGGGAATAGGATTGGGCGCTTGTCCAGTTGCTAGTGAAGGTACAAGATGTTGTAATTTACTAACATTGGATGCTGTTGAATCATGTGGATTTGATTGTAGTTATTGTTCTATTCAAAGTTTTTATAATCAAAATAAAGTTGGAATTGATATAAACTTTAAAGATAAATTAAAAAATTTAAATCTTGATCCGAATGAAACTTATCACATAGGAACTGGGCAAAGTAGCGATAGTCTTATGTGGGGAAATAAAGATGGTATGTTAGATGCTTTATTTGAATTTGCAAGAGCTAATACTAATGTAATTCTTGAATTTAAAACAAAATCAAATAACATACAATATTTTTTAGACAATGATGTACCAAATAATATAATATGTACATGGAGTTTAAATACACAAACAATTATAGATAATGAAGAACATTTAACAGCATCACTTGATGAAAGAATAAATAGTGCTAGAGTGCTTGCAAATAAAGGTGTTTTAGTAGGTTTTCATTTTCATCCAATTGTGCAGTATAAGAATTATTTAGAAGAATATAAATTAGTATATGATAGATTACAAAATGATTTTACTGTAGATGAAGTTGTTCTAATATCAATGGGAACATTAACATTTATAAAACCAGTAATGAAACAACTACGAGCTCGAGAAATGAAAACAAAAATATTGCAAATGCCATTTGAAACAATCAATGGTAAACAGTCTTATAGTATAGAGACTAAAAAAGAGATGTTCAAACATTGTTACGATAGTTTTTCTTCTTGGCATGGAAAAGTGTATTTTTATTTATGTATGGAAGCTCACAGTCTTTGGAAAGATGTTTTTGGATATGAATATTTCTCTAACAACCAAATGGAAGATATGATGAAAATGTCTTATTGGAATAAGATCAATAATTTAAAAGTAAAACAGAAATGAAAAATGCTCTCGTAACAGGATATAGTTCAGGTATAGGCAAAGCTATTTGTGATGAGCTTATGGAACATAAATATAATATTATTAGATTACATTCACGCTTAGAAGATGTAAGTGAGTTAGAATTAGAAGTTAAAAATTTACTAAAAGTTAATGATATTGACTTATTAGTAAATTGTGCTGGAGTTGGAATTTTTCAACCACATGAAGAGATAAGTATTAAAAAAATAAAAGAGCTTATTGATATAAATTTCACAGCTCCAATTATATTAAGTAATTTACTCTTGAGAAGTTTAAAGAAAACAAAAGGAAATATTATAAATATTTCTTCAGTTGAAGCAACAAGACATTCAAAATTTTCAGCTTTGTATACAGCAACAAAAAGTGGATTGAGAGATTTTAGCCTTACTCTATTTGAAGAATTAAGAAAAAGTGGAGTAGGGGTAAGCACAATAAATCCTGACTTAACAAAAACTAACTTTTTTGATGATTTGCAATTTGAACCATCAAATAATGATGAAACTTATTTACTTCCAGAGACGATTGCACAAGCTGTTATTGATATACTAAATACAAATGGTGTGATTACTGATTTAACTGTTCGTCCTCAAAAGTTTGATATAAAAAAGAAATAGCTATTTTATACCTGTATTAATATACCTTCTTATTTTTTTTATCTCTTTAGGATTATATACAGATGAGATTGTTTTTTTAGTATCATCAAGAGTAACTTTTCCAAATGGAGATATTACAGCACTTGATCTTGCCATATTACTATTTGCACTATTACTTGCAATAACATAACATTGATTTGTAATAGCTAGTGCTTTTGTTAATGATTTATAGTGTTCTTTTCTTAGTTTTCCCCACATAGCTGGAACTAATATAATATCAGCTCCTTGTACTTTTTTAATTAAATCTATAAATCTAAGTTCAAAACATATAAGTGTTGCAATTTTAATACCATTTATAGTGATTATTTTGATGTCTTCCTCATTTCCTTTTGTAAAGTACTTTCGTTCATCATCTAAAACAAATAGTATTGATTTTGATTGTTTGTGAACGATTATTCCATTATGAAAGATATACAAAGTATTATAATAATTATCACCAGTTTTTGTTGTCATTGTAATGGCAATAATTTTTGAATGAGAAAGAAATTTTAATATATTTATAGCTTTATCTGTTAATATAGAAGCTTCATTAAGTCTATCATAAGAGTAACCTGTCAAGAATAACTCTGGAGCTAATATAATAGAATTTATCGGAGATTTTTTAATGTACTTGATAAGTTTTGATAAATTATTGTTAAATTTTTTTGATGTTTTTAGTTGAAGGGCAAGTAAATTCAATATTGTATCCTATAAGTAAATTTATAGGATATTATATCTTTTTTCTAGTTATTTTAAAAGTCATCAAAGTCTATACTACCTTTTGAATAATTAACTACATTCCCTTCAAAAAAGTTTGTTCTTTGATCATTGAATGACGAGTAACCATCTACCCATGGAATAGGATGTTTTACATTATATTCTGGAGAATAACCTACTGCTTCTAATCTTCTGTCTGCTAGATATTCAATATATTGTCTAATAATATTTTTTGTAAAACCAAGTATTTGACCTTGCGTAATATAGTCACCCCAAGAAGATTCCAAATCTACTGCTTGTCTGAACATTGTTCTTACTTCTTCTTCTAATTCTGGTGTGAATATTTCTGGTCTTTCTTGTTTAGTTGAATTGATAAGGTTTTGAAACAATAAAAGATGAGTTACTTCGTCTCTTTGAATAAATTTAATCATTTGTGAAGAACCCAACATTTTCCCAGATTTACCCAATGCATACATAGCCGCAAATCCAGCATAAAAATATAAACCTTCTAGAATTTGGTTTGCAAACATTGCTAGTACAATTTTTCTATCTGTTATATTACCAGTTAAGTTTTTATAGCTTTCAGCGATAAAGTTGTTTTTTTCTCTTAATTTAACATCTGTTTTCCACATATCATAAATTTCATTTGTATTATCGGAAATTGATTCAACCATTACGGCATATGATTTACTGTGGTTTGCCTCTTCATATGATTGTCTTGATAAAATTGCATTTATCTCTGGTGCTGTAATATATGGATTGATATTGTCCATTAGATTATTTGTCTGTAGAGAATCCATAAAGATTAGTTGTGATAAAACTAAATCATACATTCTTTTTTCTGGTGGAGTTAAATATTTATAATCTTTTGCATCTTGGGTCATTTGAACTTCTTTAGGAAACCAAGTATTTCCTTCCATTGTATCCCAAAGATTTGTAGCCCATTGATATTTACATCTAGTGAAGTTTATCATTCCATCAGGATTTCCCCCAAAAGTTCTTCTATCGTTAATATTCTCTAGTGAACTCGGGTTATAAATCGTTTTTCTATCCATGATGGTGCTCCAAATAATATGTTTTCTAAAATTGATTTTAGAAGGGGATTATATCTGAACTAAGTTTAAAGTATTTTGATTGTTTTTTATTAGAAAAGTTACTTATAGTATAAGTGTGTCAATAAAAATTATTGACACCCTACACATTCTTGACTTCTGTCTGCTACATCAGATACTGCTTCTGGCGATTGACTTCTTAGGTAGTATGTTGATTTTAAACCTAATTGCCATGCTAAAGTATAAATTTGATGTAAATACTTACCACTTGCTTTATCAAGACTCATAAAGATATTTGTACTTTGTCCTTGATCAATCCATTTTTGTCTAATTGCAGCAGCTTTAATAATATCTAATTGATCAACTTCATATGCTGGTGTATAGTAAGCCCAAGTTTCAGGGGATAGATTTGGAACTACAACAGGAATTTGACCTGATAAGTTCTCTTCAAACCATTTTCTTTTATATACTGGTTCAATTGCTTGAGTGGTACCTACAAGTATTGATATAGAGCTAGTAGGCGCAATAGCCATAAGGTAACCATTTCTCATTCCAGATTCTTTTACTTTTGTTCTTAGTTGATCCCAATCATACCCATCATCGAAGAGATCTTTTTGAACGAGTGCCTGTACAGCTTTTGGTGCATTATCCATCGGCATAATACCTTTTGACCATTTTGAACCTTCATAAGTAGGATATGAACCTTTCTCTATAGCAATATTTGATGAAGAATTAATTGCATTATAACTTATCGCTTCCATGATATAATCAATTTTTTTAAGATGTTCTTCGCTTCCCCATCTTATTGACTGTTCTGCCAGCATTTGAGATTCACCCATTACTCCAAGACCTATTGCTCTTGTCTTAAGATTTGTTGCTTTTACTTTTCTAAGTGGATAAAAATTAAGATCGATTACATTATCTAACATTCTGATTGCTGTTGGAATTACTCTTTCAATATCTTCTTTAGTATGTATTTTACTTAAGTTCACTGAAGCAAGATTACAAACTGCTGTATCACCATCAATTTTCTCTTTTTCAACAATAAATATTTTTTGACCTTTTAAACTATCTAGAGCTGTTACTTTATTAGCTTTTTTGATTGTTCCATTATCAAGTGTTACATTTTCATCTTCTTCAAATGTAAGAATTTCACCGCTTTGTAATTCAATTTTGATTAAATAATGATTTGGATTTGTGTTTTGGAATATCTCTGTACATAAGTTACTACTTCTGATAAAGCCATTATGATCATTTGGATTTGCTCTGTTTGCAGTATCTTTAAAACATAAAAAAGGACTACCTGATTCAAAATATGAAGTTAATATTTTTTTCCATAGTCCTTTGGCTTGCATTTGTTCTTTTGTTATTGATGGATCGTTTTCATACTCTTCATATCTCTTTTTAAATGCTTGACCAGTTAAGGATGCTAAATCTCTTACTTCATATGGATCAAAAAGTGTCCAGTGTCCATCTTCTAAGATTCGTTCCATAAATAAATCATTTAGCCATAAAGAAGGGAATAAGTCGTGTGCTCTCCTTCTCTCTTCTCCACTATTTTTTTTCAAATCAATAAAATCTTCTATATCCATATGCCAAGGCTCAAGATAAACAGCAATTGCTCCTTTTCGAGTTCCTAGTTGATCAACAGCAAGTGCAATATCATTTGTGATTTTTAAAAAAGGTACAGTTCCTCCTGCCGCACTTTTGTGACCATCGATTACACCACCTAAAGAACGAATAGAGTTCCAGTCCCAACCGATTCCTCCACCAAATTTAGATAGTAAGGCCATCTCTTTATATCCATCAAAAATACCTTCGATATTATCAGGAGATGAACCTATATAGCATGATGATAGTTGATGTCTATTGGTTCTGGCATTTGATAATGTTGGAGTTGCTAACATCACTTCAAATTTTGAAATAACATCGTAAAACTCTTTTGCTTTAGATTGCTTATTCTCTTCATTTTGTGCTAAAAACATAGCAATTCCCATAAACATTTGTTGTGGCAATTCTATAGGTTGTTTATCATTATTTTTTAATAGGTATCTATCGTATAGAGTTTTCATACCTAAATAGTTAAATAAATAATCTCTTGTTGGGTCAAGGTATTTACTTAAATCATCTAAATCATATCCATTTTCTAAATCAGGAATTATTCGACCTGCTTCTTGTCCATATTTGATATAATCAGCTAAATGACAATAAGCATTACCTTTAATCCCATGAGTTGCTTTACCTACCTTATGGTACAGGTCAAATAAAAATAATCTGGCAGCTACAAAAGTCCAATTTGGTACATCAATATCGATTTTTTCTACAGCGGTTTTAACTAAGGCATCTTGTATATCGCTGGAACTCATTCCATCAATAAATTTAATTTGTGCATCAATCTCTAATTCACTTTGGCTTACACCCACTAAATTTTCAGTTGCAGAAATAGTATGTTTTTGGATTTTTGTTATATCTAAAAACTCTTGTCGACCATTTCTTTTTTGAATCATTATTCCCATAGTTAAACCTTCTAATAAATTATAATTTTTTTCTCTTATATTTGGGCAATTTTAGCTAAGTAAAGATTAAAAAAAGTATAAAGAATTAATTAACTTTATTTAAACAATTTTATATAAGTTTTTGGATAAAATAGCCTAAATAGAATAAAGCAAAAGGATTTGTATGGCAGTAAAAGTTGCAATTAATGGATTAGGTAGAATAGGTAGATGTGTTGCTAAAATAGTAGCAAATAGAGAAGATGTTGAATTAGTTGCCGTTAATGCAAGTGGTACTGAAGATATGATTCAATATAACCTGAAATACGATACTGTACATGGAAATAGACAAGATATTGAAGTTAAAGATGGATTTGTAACTATCGGTAATGATAAAGCTAAATTATTTGCTGAAAGAGACCCATCAAAGTTAGATTTTGCGGCTTTAGGTGTAGATGTTGTTTTAGAATGTACGGGTGCATTTTTAACACAAGAATCTGTTCAAGCATATATTGATAATGGCGTTAAAAAAGTTGTAATGTCAGCACCAGCTAAAGATGATACACCAACATTTGTAATGGGAGCAAATGAAGAAACTTATGCAGGACAAGCTATTGTTTCAAATGCTTCATGTACTACAAATGGACTTGCTCCAGTAGCAAAAGTACTTGATGATACTTTTGGAATTGAAAAAGGTCTTATGACTACAATTCATTCATATACAAGTTCTCAACCAATTTTAGACGCTAAAGATAAAAAAGATCCGAGAAAAGGAAGAGCAGGAGCTACAAATTTAATCCCTGCATCAACAGGAGCTGCTAAAGCTATCGGTAAAGTTATGCCACATTTAAATGGAAAACTAAATGGTCAAGCTATAAGAGTACCAACACCAAATGTTTCTATGGTAGATTTAACTGTAACTTTAAAAAAGAATACAACTTTAGAAGAGGTACAAAAAGCTTTCACAGAAGCTTCAGAATGTAGTTTAAAAGGTATTTTAGGTGTAGATACTGAAGGTAGAGTAAGTTCAGATTTTATTGGTGAATCTTTATCTACAGTTGTTCCTTTAGATACTATTCAAGTTATCGAAAATGATATGGTAAAAGTTCTCTCTTGGTATGACAATGAGTGGGGTTATTCTACTAGATTAGTAGATATGGGTGTACATGTGGCAACAAATTAAGGTTAAATAAATATGAATATACAAGAAATAAATAAAATAGATATTGCTAATAAAAAAGTTTTTATTAGATGTGATTTTAATGTACCTGTTGATGAGTACCAAAATATTACTGATGATAGAAGAATACAATCAGCATTAAATACAATTAGATATTGTATCGATAATGATTGTTCTGTTATTATAGCTTCTCACTTTGGTAGACCAAAGAATGGTTTTGAAGAAAAATTTTCTTTGAAACCTATTGCTAAGAGATTACATACTCTTTTGAAACAGGAAATTAAACTTGCCCCAAATGTAGTTTGCGAAGAAACTATTGAGATGGCAAATGAGCTTCAATGTGGAGAGATTATGCTACTCGAAAACATGAGATTTGAGCCAGGTGAAACTAAAAATGATCCAGTATTATCAAAAACATTGGCAGATATGGCAGATGTTTTTATAAATGATGCTTTTGGTGTTTCTCATAGAGCACATGCTTCTGTTGAAGGTATTGCACAACATTTTGATCAAGATAGTAAAGCCGCTGGATTTTTACTTGCAAAAGAGATTAAATTCTTTTATCACATAATTGAAGAACCAAAAAGACCATTTGTATCTATTGTAGGTGGATCTAAAGTATCTGGAAAACTTGAAGCATTACATAACCTTGTTCCTAAAGTTGACAAAATCATAATCGGTGGGGGGATGGCTTTTACATTTTTAAAAGCACTTGGTCATGAAATAGGAAATTCATTAGTAGAAGATGAGTTAATCCCTGAAGCACTTAAAATAATGGAAGATGCAAAAAGATTAGGTGTAAAATTTTATCTTCCAGTAGATGTTGTAGCTGCGGAAGCATTTGATAGTGAAGCATTTGCAAAAGCTGTTACAATTCAAGAGATACCAAAAGGTTGGATGGGATTAGATATAGGGCCTGCATCAGCTACTTTATTTGCACAAGCAATAGAAGATGCACATACGATTTTATGGAATGGACCAATGGGTGTTTATGAGATGGATAAATTTGCTAAAGGTAGCACTAAACTTTCGCATGCAGTTGCTTCATCATATGCTACAACAGTAGTTGGTGGTGGTGATACTGCTGATTTAGTAAGAAGAACTGGTGATGAAGATGAAATGACTTTTATCTCTACAGGTGGTGGTGCTTCTTTAGAGTTAATTGAAGGTAAAGTATTACCAGGTGTTAAAGCACTTATCATTGAAGAAGAGAATCGGAAAACTAACTAGATGTTAGTTTGAGAATCGCAATAATGAAATTAATATGAGAGTTCTCTTAAATGGTGTAGGTAGAATAGGTAAAGCAATTCTTAGAATTGCTGAATCTAAAAATGCATTTAACATAGTTGCAATAAACGAATTAAACACTAACATAAAAAATATAGCTTACTCTATTAATTATGATTCTACATATGGAAAAATAAAAGATAAATATAGTGTAGAAAAAGATTTGATAGTAAATAAAAAAAGTACTATTAAAATTTTTAATAATGAAAATGTTTTTGATATTGATTTAGATTCTTATAATATTGATATCATCATTGATGCAAGTGGTAGCATAGTAGATATAGAAAATGTTAAAAAGAATAACACAATTCCTTTATATTTAACACACCCTAATCCTAAAGCAGATATAAATGTTATTTTAGGGGTAAATGAAGATAAAATAAATTATTCTCGTGATAAAATTATATCAACTAGTTCTTGTAATGCAACAGCACTATTACCTATTTTAAAACTTCTAGATGATACTTATAGAATTGAATATGGTGATATCACAACAATTCATCCTCTTTTAAATCATCAAAAAACACTAGATAGTGCTTGCATTGGAAGTAAAAATAGAGATGTTGAGTGTAATTTTGAATTTGGAAGAAGTTCAACACAAAATATGATACCGAGTCAAACAACAACGATTGATGCTTGTTCATATATAATTCCATCAATAAATCACGATACGATATCATCAAGTTCTATACGAGTACCGACGGCAACAGTAGGTGCTATTAATGTAACAGTAACAGTAGAAAAAGAGTGTCATAAAGAGAATGTGATTGAACTGTTAAAGAGCTATGAATCAACTCAGAGATATAATATTGTTTTAAACAATACTTGTCCTTTAGTCTCAAGTGACTTTCAAGGTGAGGAGTTTACTAGTATAATTGATCATAGATTTATAGATGTTAAAAAAAATAAGATGATAAAAATAGTAATATGGTATGATAACGAATGGGGTTATGCCTCGAAAGTAGTTGATATCATATCAAAACATAAAGAAGAAATCAATTTAAATAAAAAAGGAAATTAAATGTTCGGAAAAGAATCAAAAGAATATAATCTATCAGAAGAAGAGTTACAAAAGTTACAGTATGCAAAGTTTACAACATCTAAAGGTGTTATTTGGGTTAAGTTAACACCAGAAAATACACCAAATACTGTTGCTAATTTTGCAAGTTTAGTAAATGATGCATTTTATGATGGTCTTAACTTTCATAGAGTAATAGATGGGTTTATGGCACAGGGTGGTTGTCCTGATGGTACAGGTATGGGTGGACCAGATTGGAGTATTGCTTGTGAAACTCAAGCAGATGGTCAGGTACATAGAAAAGGTAGTTTATCAATGGCACATGCTGGACCAAATACAGGTGGCAGTCAGTTTTTTATATGTTTTGTGCCATGTCCTCATTTAGATGGTGGTCATACTGTATTTGGAGGAATTGAAGTTGCAGATGGCGCAAGTTTTGATGTTCTTGATAGTATTAGACAATTAGATATAATCGAAAAAATAGAAATCTTAGAAAAAAAAGACTAAATATCATTTAGCGTATAAAAGACACAATAGATAATAAGTGTCTTTTATGATATAGTTTAGAAAAATTCCATTTCATCATTTTGATGTAGAAATACTTGATCTCTACCATTTTCTTTGGCACTGTAAAGTGCACTATCAGCTAATCTGTAAAATTCATCTTTATCAGCAGTTTGTTCATGAAAATTTATCACCACTAAACCTAATGAAGCAGTAACATAATTTGCGACATCAGAACTTGAATGTGGAATCTTAAGCTCTGCTATATTTTTTCTTATTTTTTCAGAAAATTCTAAAGCTTTTGTTTCGTCATCTGCATGAAATAAGATACCAAATTCTTCACCTCCAAGTCTAAATGGATAATCAGTATCTTCTTGTAGATTTTGTTTTAATGTTTCCGCAATTGTAATTAATGCTTGGTCTCCAGCTATATGACCATATGTATCATTATATTTTTTAAAATGATCTACATCAAGTATTATAAAACATAATGTCTTTTTTTCAAGATTGGCACGATTAATTTCTTCTGCAATTATATTATTAAAATATCTTCTATTAAAAATATGTGTCAATGGATCTGTTATTGACATTTGTTCATATTGTTTCATTTGTGTAATATCATGTCGGACAACGGCATGCCCTATTTGATTGTTATTGTCATCAAAAATAGGCATCATACTATCTTTGAACCATCTTTTGATACCATCATTAGATATGTGATGTATTTCGGACTCAACAAATTTTTCTTCGTAATTAGATTCTTTGATATGTTTAACAAATTGTTTTGGAAGCTCTATAAGAAATCCTTTACAGAATAATTTTATTTTATTTATTGTACCTTTATTATTTAATCAAATCAAGTAAAAAATTGTAAGAAAGATTAATTGAAGTAAATTTGTCTTTTTGACCACCATTATATACATCTGGATGATATTTTTTTGCCATTAGTCTATATTGTTTTTTAATTTCACTTCTTGTAAGATCTTTTAAATTTAGATTAGTTTCAAATAAATTAAAAATATGCTTTTTAATAATATCATCTTGAGAATAATTACCTTCACCAAATTGTTTTTTAAATTCTGCCTGTTCTTTTTGTTTATTAATTTGAGAAATTATAAAAATATAAAAGCCATTGTTTATAAGAAAAACAATTAAAAAATTAAAAGCAAAAATAAAAGAAAAAGAAATCCAATTGAGAATAAATAGTAATAACGATACTTTTTTTATGATTTTGAGAATTTTAATCTGGAGATTTTTTTCTATTAGCATTTCTGGATTAAAATATCTAACAATAATTACAAATTGCAAAAAAAATAGTGAATAAAGGATAACATTTATGGGTATTGTATTTAGATGAATATCAAACCATAATAAATAAACTAGTGGTAAAGAGGTAAATAAAAAAATTGAATGGAGTTTATTCGCTATTTTATCCATAGTTTTATGGGGGATTCTATTTTCTCGAACAAATATTTTTTTTATTAAAAAGAATATAAGAACCAAGAATATTTTGAATGAATTTTTTAATATTTTACTTAACATTTTAAATCTTTATTATTGTCTTTTGAAAGACTTTATTTTGAAGAATCATACTATACACTTCTTTATACTATGCTTGATATTTGTACTTGTATACTTTTCATACATTTTGTAGTTAGTATTTGTTTTAAATTATTCTATAATTAATTAAAATCATGAATGGAGTAATTATGAAATATATTTATATATTAAAAACTGGAGAAACATTTAGTTCTATAAAAAATAAAAATGGTGATTTTGATGATTGGATAGTAGATTTTTTGGGAAGAACAAATAAAACTATAAAAGTTGTTAGTCTTAAAGATAATCAAAAAATACCAGCATTGACAAGTGCTGCAGGTTTTATTATTGCAGGTTCACACTCTATGGTAACGAACAGATCTGAGGAGGTAATATTACTTGAAAAATACATTAGAAAAATTAAAAATAAAAATATACCTTTACTTGGTATATGTTATGGACATCAACTGATAGCAAATGCATTAGGTGGGAAAAGTGATTATAATAAAAAAGGGAAAGAGATAGGGAAAAGGAAAATTAAAATTAAAAATTGTTTGGATAAAGATAATTTACTAAAAGGTATTGCAAAACAATTCTATGGCTTTGAAACACACTATCAAAGCGTATTAAAATTGCCACGCAATGCTATTACTTTAGCCTCAAACTTTCATGATAAACATCAAGCAGTTCGATTTAGCAGATCTGTCTGGGGAGTTCAGTTTCATCCAGAATTTAATAAAAATATTATGAAAGAATACATTTTAAATCAAACAAATGATCTGAAAAAATTAGGTTTTAATAGTAAAATTTTATTAAAAAATATAGATAACTGTAATATGAGTAATAAAATATTAAATAATTTTTTAAAGATAATAGAGGCTAAGAGTT